>JAABUL010004485.1_pt1 | contig 18630 bp, 11 predicted proteins | sample 5559151 | NCBI WGS metagenome assembly JAABUL01 (sample SAMN10711876, study PRJNA513368) | rock metagenome | isolation source: Antarctica rocks | place: Antarctica: Victoria Land, Pudding Butte sud | reverse complement strand
TCTACTTGTACGGGACAGGGGCGCACCCGGTCTACCCGCCAACAACCTCAGAGCTGATAGCGATAGGGTACGATAAGGCACTCTGTAGGGCGCAACGATGGCGATACACTTCATGTGACTTTACTTTAGCAGATAACCGATTTCGAAACGATAATTACCACCTGGCTTGAGCAAAGTATCATCTCCCTTGTATACTTTCCAACATGTACTCGCAAAATCCAGAACAGCGCTTCTCCTCCTCATACACCCAGTCCCGAAGTGCTGGCAGCACAGTCTTCTAGATCATCGCTATTGGCCCGCGGAGAAGTGCTACACTGCAGTCCTGGACTCGAGCCCTTTTCTCATCATCGCATCGGTGTTGGCATGCCTTCTCGTACCCTTCCAGTCTTCACCTGGACGGCTTAGCACATGCTCGATCTTGATTTGCTCCTTATGCTTCTGCTGAAATTCCTCACAATGCATCTCTCAACAACATGTCCGCCTCGCTTCTGTTGGCATCAATGGCCGTCACTCTGGTATTGTCACCTTCTGTCTCTAGGAATCTCACGATCAATGAAGATCCTGTGATAATGCCACTGCTGCCTAGGATGAGCGCCATATGATTCAAGTGCACTTCTTTCCTTTCAATGACAGATTCCCCATAAGATCAGACACGATTTCCTCCGTAGGTCAAGGTATTTCCATCTCCTTTCCCGTCCGAAGCAAGTCCAAAATATCAGGCATTGAACCTCCAGACTGATCATCATTGGAGACTATGACTTCACTACGAGCTCGAACGTCCCGTCTCTGCGCTTCGCCAGCACCGGATGCGTCGGCGTGTAGGATCGGATGAGCATCCGGCCTGTCATGCGAAAGTCCAGTTGAACATGCTGGCAGGTCCCCAATCCGAGCCCCTTCTGGTAGTCGGGAAGGCTAGAGGTATGATTTCTCGCGTCTTTACTGAGCTCCTTCCGCTCTTGTAGACGAACGGGCATCCGGCGAAGTTACTACAACGGTACGTTCTAATCACCTTGAGAGGTTTATGCAAGCTCTTTAGCCTTGATCTCTGCACCCCTGCTCATACTTTCGGTGAAGGTTCCTAAGTTACACTCCACAAGAGATGGTCAACACTGATGTAAGGGATCATCTGGTTCAGAGTTTAGCATACCACCAACTTTTTGATAGGCATACACATCGTAGTTGCCTGCAAATTCGTTGCTAGTATCTAGGTGCACCTTTCCGAGAACCGCAGCTTTGCCACCTGTACTGATGGGGCGTTAGCATGTCCTTACTGAAGAGCGTAAGTCGTGAGATATGTCTTGAGCAGAAGATAATGAATCGCGATCCGTAATGTAGGTAGAAAGTGAAGGAAGTTGGAAGGGAAAGGTAACATACCGCCAATCTAGACCGCTTGTTTCTTAATGAGTCAGCTATGCAGGTAAGGTATCCCTTGTGCTGGCGACATATCAAATATCGATTTAGCAGACTCGCTGACGGAAATCAAATAGCATTCCTAGGGGTAAATTAGATTCGATTTGTGCAGGAGGCACGAGTTCAAGCTAAACATCCAAAGTCGAGTCCACGAAGCCATTTCGAGGAGTTTCGAAATTGAAGGCTTGATAGACAGATGGCCGCCACAAGTGACACTCTCACGGCGAGCTTGCCAGGAAATTACTCGTTTTTCTCGAAGTGCGTTTGCCAGAACAGGAGATCTGACACCAAAAGGTTTGAGCTACTTATGTTGCGATCAACCACAATCCAGCAATTCTACTCGTCGTCATGTTTATCGATCTCCTCTCTCGTGAGCCACTTCTGCAGGGTATTCCTCGCCTATTCCGCATCGTTAATCAGGAACTTGGTGGAGGTTTTCTTCCATCCATCATCGTTGGTGCCTGCCCGCGTGGTGTCTAAAGAGAAGCTCTGGTACTCCATCCTTTCTTATCTGGATCACTGCTGCTTTAATAATGTACCAGCATCTATCCGTCATGCTCTAATGTTAGTGTCAGCGACGCTGCAGGATCTTCTTGTGAGCCTACCTACCCACCATGGCGCTTCTCCGGCCGTGTGTTTTCGAAAACATATCCAAATTTCACACTCGTGCATTTACTGTGGAGATGGTGAGCGATTTCGAGATACACGTTCGAGGGTGGAACCTGTTCACATATCTCACTTGTGCCTCGGAAAATTGACGAATGCAGTACAGCCACCTATTAAGTAGGACCTCGACCCCTTAATCTTCAAGCCTACCACCATTATGTACATAACATTCTATTCTACATGACTTACCATCTTTCATATCCGTCGATGGCATCTTCTCTCCTTCAGCACGTCCTACCATGGTAGAGTTGAGGTTCTGCTCCTTACATGCCATGACGGGATAGGTGATCACAGCCGTCGCGAACTGGCCGTCCTTCTCCGTAAATAAGCCTGCCGGACTTCCTAGGGATGATAAAGAGAATCATTCTCCTGGTCACTAATCCAAATCCTCTTGAACCATTTCACACAGTGACCACCCACATAGCCTGGGACAACTACTGACCATGGTCCGGCGGACGAGGTTCAGCATTCACGAATTGAGCAAGTATGACATCGTTTTCTGGATTCATGGCATACTGAAAATGAATGCAACTTCTGAAGTGCCCTCGCTGCGTTCGTCTGCCCCTGCGAAATTGACCCAATACCTTTGACCTTGCAAGGAGGACATTTCGTAGATGATGGTCTCTCCAATAAGCGCAGCTTACAGCACCAGAACCCCAATTAAATCCTTTAGATAGCTTGATCATGTTTTGGTCTTTGCGCTTATCCTCTTTAGAGGTCAGGGCCTCCTGAATGTTGATGTAATCAAATCCATCTCTCAAGCTGTTTTTTAACTCCCGCTCCGAGCTCCAGAGTATGTTTCTCCCAGAGCAGATAGGGTCTGGTGCTGCTATTGCACGCATCAGCACTTTCACAATCAACAGTTTGTTGGAGTTCTCACCCACGATGGCGAAGATAGCGAAGCTCATGAGGGTTGACGAGGCCAGCATCGCGATTCGCAGAGAGCTCTGGATCCCCATTGAGAGATTGCTGAAGGGTGGCGGCGTCAGCAATTCCCTACTAAGGCCTGAACGTGAGTCGTGAGGTATCTCAAGGGAGCCATTTGTTCCTGAGACGTGTTTCATGACCCACAACAGCTTTAAGTCAGGGTAAGAATCAAACGCGAATTCTTTCGCTTTCCCCGTTGCGTCATGAGGTTGGAAGATCTTGGATTTGATCTGGGCCGATTTGATCGGCTTTGTTGATGGATCGAAGATGATTTTTGGGATTACCACCTATTGCTTTCATCTTGCCGTTATCCTGGTATAGATGTTGTATGTGATTCTAATGCCGAGGACTGCGTAACATGGCAACGTCTTGAGGCGATGCAAGTTGGGTAGCTTTTAGTACTCGGTTTCTTGCTCAGCTTGGTGACCATTCATTTTAGGCTTTGCTCCTCGCTCATGTTGATTCCCACTTTTAGCATACGTATCATTATGTGTCGTATTGCTTTTCTACGTCCTTTCTCCTTTCGGTTCAGCTCTTGTTTCCACCGCTTTTATTCTTTAGGATCATTGTTTTCTATACCTACCTTCTCCTCTTCTCTCTTCCCCCAATTTTCTGTTTCTTTGGCCCAGTCCTCCGAAATATCCAACACGTATCTCCGGCCCGGTGAGTGGTACCCCGGGCGATGCAGATGGTAGTCCGGGGAGTTGAGTCTCATTCAGCCACCCCCTTCCCGGATCAGCAGGTCTGCCACAAACTCGCCTCTTGCTTTTTCTGTGCCTTTGTGAGTTCTCCTCCGAAGCTTCTGCCTCTCCTGTTCGGCATTCTCCCCGAGTTCATCTTTCTCACCTGCAGAATCACCAGCATCTTCAGGAGCCCTAGTCGAGATTGAACAAGCACACCTCCAGCGTGGGTAGGCCCAGGCCTGCAATCTTGCTGGTAGAGGAAACCCATGCGATGCTGGTTTCAGATTCCCAGTCGGGTTCATCCTTGATATCGTGGATCGAGGATCCCGCATGCTGCCGTCCGTTGACGTGATATGGTATGGGGACCACTGGCTAGAGTTTTACTACCATGGACAAGTAGAGATACTAGGACACGAAAAGCGAGCATTCAAAAAGAAACGATCATGGGTACCAGGTATCTTAAAACGTTAACAGCATACGGCACAGCTTTTGCAGACGCGATGTGATGTGATTCAAGCAAGCTCTACGGCGGCTTGAATATCATGTACACGGAGTGCGGACGAAAGCAAGCAAAGACAGAATTCGAATGCAAACCACCTAGCCCGTGTAAGAATCATGCATCATGAACGTAGCGTATATATTCTCCGCAACAGCCGCTTAAAATAGTATTACATGAGATACCCGCGCCGAATATAGCATGGAAATGGACATACGCTGCCTCAGAGTTTTACGATTGATTAGGCAGACGGAGTGCGTTGTGACGGCGACCTTTTGTGAATGCAGATTAGTCTCAGGTAGCAGCGTTATTCAGGAGATGCCGCGTCTCGGAGGGGCTAAGGGGAAAAACGATTCATTATGCTCGACTGCATAAGACTGGACCTACATAAAGTACCATGTGGCCCCTTACCATGCTCGGATTTAGTAGTAGTAGTAGTAGTAGTAGTTCATAGACCATCCCGCTCCCTGTTTAGGTGCATGCGGCGTAACTATAATCCGGTATCTATACTAGATCTAGATTAAGCTATACTTATTACTAGAAATAACTCCGCCCTATCTTATAACTAATTTAGATACTACTAGGGCGCTTTTAACCTTCTTAAGATTACTATAAGTTTTAATTATAGCTATTATAATTAATATAATTAGGGACTTATTAAGCCTTACTACTAAAGAGGCCCCTTATAAAAGGATATATTACTAAGACTTACTAAGACCTTCTATATTAAATATTAATAAAAACCCTTAAAAATAAATTAATAAACCGCTTATAATAGGCCTCGCTTATAAGACTTATTAAGAGTACTTAAAGATATAACCTTTAATACTCTACGTCCTATACTCTATCTTATCCCTTAATCCCTAGTCCCTCCTAAGTCCTAATTCCTAGCGAGCTTCCTCTATGATATAGGTATCCTATCCCCTCGGATATTAGTAAGTATATTATATTATAAATTATTATTATATAAGGCCTTAAGCCTTATATAATTTAAATTATACCCTTTATAAGGGGGTTAAAATATAATTAATTACTTTAAAAGGTCTACTTTTATCCTATTACTTTAAGGGCTAATTCTCTTTATATTTAAGATTTAAGTTAATAATAGAGTATTAAAATTACTTTAATAGTCTTATATCCTTTATTATTATTATAACTTTTCTAGTACTTATAAGGTTACTTAATAGCTTAAATAAGTTATACTTCCTCTTTATTATTAACTTAAAGTACTTCTTATATAATCCCTCTTATTTAAGGTATTATAGGAGTATATATTATATATTTTCTATACTATTATACTTATAAAACTTAGAGTTATAAGCCTTAATTCTATATAAATAGCTTATTAATCTAATCTTATTAATATATATCTAAATTAATATTAAGGTTTAAGGCTTGAATAGCCCCTTAATAGACTAACTGTCAAGTTAATACTTGATTCCAACTTTTGGAATCGAATCGCCAAGAATTAGTGGCTTGGCGCTAAATTCGATTCCTCGCGGTTAGTTTACCCCTTAAACTTAATTAATACCTTTTATATAAGCTCTAAGGCTAAGTAATAGGATATATACTTATATTTAACTTTATTTTTAAATCTCTTCTAATATTCCTAAGTCTAGGTCTTAACTTAAGATTTAATTATAAATATTAAGCTTTAAAGCTTAAGGGGTATTAAAGCTAAAGTATCTTCCTTATTCTCCCTTTACCTTATAACCTCCTTAATAGTAATATTAATAGCTTTATTACTTAAAATACCTATATAAGTAAGTATCTAATATATCTTAATATATTATTGGAGGGAATATTATAATTTAATAATTTATCTTAATATATATTAACCTAATTAATTCTAGGGGTAATAAGATAAGTAAATTATAACTTAATTATTAATAAAGATAAATATTAAGCGGGAGGTATTATTATCCTTTAATAGCTCTAGTATTATAAGGATATTATATAACTTATTAAAGTATATTATATACTTATTTATTAGGCCTAAGTATATTACTTTTATATATATAATTAGTAGGGGCTAGCCTAGTTCTAGGTATATTATCCTTATAATAGATATCCTAATTAAGTCCTAGATCCTACTATTATTATTATAAAATATAATATTATTAAGGTTAGATATAATTATTTAATAATAATTTATTATAATTTTATCTATTTTAATAATAATAATAAGGATAAGTATTTATTAGGGGGGTTTAATAAAGGTAAGTTTTCTCTTTATATTTATAAGTAATTAAGAGAAGATAGCTTTATATTAGATTTCTAGCTTCTTTAAGGGATTAAGCTATTAGAAAAGGGGGTTTAATATTATAATAATAATATCTTTAAGGATTATTCTTACCTAGATTTATTTAATACCTTTATATATTTAGTTTAATATAATCTAGAGTAGGGAGTTAGTAATTATATATTCTAAGGTAAATTCTACTAATAATAGGTATAACTTAATATTTAAGGTTATACCTATTATAATATAAAAAGTACCTAATATAATTTATATAACCTTCCTTTAAATCTTTTATATTATCTTTAAAGCCTTATCTTAGTCTATCTTATATCTAAAGCCTCCCGCTAGGATATATTATATTAAAGTATAATATATAAATAATAAGAGTATTATACCTTAATATATCTTCCTTGTCTCTAATATATTTACCTTATTATTAAAGTAGTTTAAATAGGATTATTATCTTAAATATTTATTAATAATTATCTTAAGGTATTTATAACTATCTTTAGCCTTAATAGTAGTAGTTAAGAGTATTAAATCTATCCTATTTATTATAATTATATAGCCCTAGAAGTAGACTAACTAGTATTTCTTTAAATTAAAGATAGAAGTATATTATATAACTTACTTTAAAGTATATTTATAAAGCTTTATAAGCTTCTTAATATTTACCTCTAAGCTAAGTTTAATAATAAGGATTATTATATTATTAATATAATCTAATACTAATAATCTATTATTATTATTAAATATATTTAATAAATTTATATTATAAAATAGGTAAAGGATTAATAAGAGGGAGGAGCCTTAAGGGATATCTATCTTTATCTTAATCTAACTTAAAATAAAGTTAAAGAGGTAGAGCTTTATAATATAATTTATAATAAAGCTTTTTATCTATCCTAATATTATACTATTAATCCCCTACTTATAAAGGTTATAAAGTAATTATTAGTATAAAATATTATTAAATATACTTAAGATATCTAAGAGGAGTAAGCTTACTATCTCTTTCTTAAACTAAGTAGTATAGATTTTCTTTATAAAAGTATATATTATAATCTTAAATAAGATCCCTTTATACCCCCTTAAATATATATTAAGGAGGAGGTCTATTAATTTTATAATTTAAGCTAGCTAGTTAATTATAATTACCTTAAATATCTTACTTAAAGTATTAAATAGTATAATAAGATAATAAGTTTTTAAAATTAAGTATAATTCTTTATTAATTTTTTTAAATAAGATTATATTAAAATAATAAAAGTACTTTAAGTAATATAAATAAGAGATAAAGGTTTAAAATAAGTTCTTAAAGATTAATATAGATTAGGAGAGTAATACTATTAAGGCCCTACTTATAATAATATTAAATCTAAGTACTTTATTAAAAAAATATCCTTAATAGTATTTATGATTTTATACTTTATAATTAATCTAAACTTAACTAATTAAGGGTACTTAAAGTATATAATATTTAATAGATCTATATCTAAGGGCTTTAAAAAGAAAGAATTAATAAGTAAATATACTTTCTTATTCTTCTTTAAGACTACTCTTCCTTAAGTGTCCTTTAAAAATAATATATAAGCCTTAAAGGATATACCTTTATTATTAACTTATTTAACTAACTTCTAAGCCTTTCTTAAATTATTATTAGTCTCCTCTACCTTCTTTTAATAGATATTATAAAGTATATAAATAATAATCTTTACCTTTTAATAAGATTATTTCTTCTACCTCTACTTTATTATACTTAAGGTAGCCTCTAGGATTCTATCTTTAATAAATAATAATATCTAATAGAGGTATTAAAGTTATATTATTTTTATATATAATTTATTATACTTATTACTTTATCTAGGATATAAGTATTATAAGATTTATACTTTAAGGACTATAACTTTAATAGCTTTAATAATAGTATAAATAATAGTACTTATATAAGTATTAATTAAGTTATAAGTAATTAAGATACTTATTATTAATATAATTTTATAAGCTTTAATAATAAATACTTCCTTAAGTTTTATAATATTAATATAATCTTATAAGAGTCCTTCCTTCTTTAATATATTCTTTATTATAATATTAAGGTATATTATTATTAAGAAGTAATTTAAGTTATACTTTATATCCTTCCTCTTAAAATAACTTAAAACCCGCTTAATTAATCCCTCTATTATAAAATAGAGGTCTAATATTAAAAAGTTAAAATTAAAGTTAAAATTAAAGGTTATAATCCTAATTAATAGATATTATTAAAGCTAGAATTTATTCATAATTATAATTAGTTACTTATTATAATTATTAACTTTAATATAAGGTCTTCTCTATATTAAATAATAAATATTAAAGTTATTAATAATAACCTCTTTAACCTAGTTATTTATATCTAAGTTAATGAAATAGCTACTATTAATAAGTAAAGCGCGTAAGTCCCTAAGGATATAAGTAGGATTTATATCTAACTTATTATAAATATTATATATATATAATATATTACTTCTCTTAAGGTTTAAGCTTTTTAATTTAATTTCTATTTAAATAATATCCCTTAATATAAACTTATATATAATAGTCTAAGGGTTAATTTATTTATATATATAAGATATACTTAAAGGGTCTTTCCTTTATAATTTACTAACTTAGGATAGATTAAGTTAAATTCTTATTAATTAAGGAAGTAAGTTATTAAGTTATTTAAATTTATTTAGGGCTCTTATATAATAATAATATTAAACTTTAATACCTTCTTATCCTTAAGGAATAATATTATTATTTTAATATAAAAGTATTAAGTATTATATTATAAGATTAAAAGCTTTTACCTCTTTAAAGTTATTATCTTCTCCTTTAAGGTATTATTATTATTAATATAAGCTCTTATATTATTAACTTTAACTTCTTTAAAGTAAGAAACTTAGGAGTATTAATCTTTAAAGGATAAGGCTCTAATATTATAAGTTATAAATAAGGCGTAAAGAATTTAAAGTCTAATTTATCTAATAATTCTAATAATCCTTATATTAAGATAGAGTTATATAAGGAGGGAATTAGTAAGGGATTTATACTTATTTATATAAAAATTATAACCTTAGAAGTTACTCCTTTTAAGGAATTTATAAGCTTAGAATTTATAAATTTAAGTTATTTATTTACCTTTATTATTTATTTATTTATTATTAAAGGTATATAGTCTATTATATTAATCTCTTAATAATTATTAGGGAAATTTATATTACTTACTTTTCTATATTTCTAAGGATTTACCTTAGGGGCCCTAAGGGCCTTTAAAGTAGGTTAAGTATAAGGAAATTTCCTTCTAGCCTATAATACTATTATAGTAATAGTAGTCTTAAAGCTAAATATAAATAGATCTTTTATAAGTTACTTCTTTATCTTTTATTATAATAACCTCTCTTTAATCTACTCTTTTATTATCCTCTTTAATATCTCTTTTAATTTATATTCTATCCTAGTATCTCCTAAGTTATAAAGTAAAGGAGAGTTATTTATAATTAAGGGAGTAGGTTAATTATTAATAGGTTCCTTTAAATATATATTAATAATATCCCCCTCTTTATATACTATTATAATTAGGTTAAAAGTAATTAAGTTAATTAATATAAGGGGAGAATTAAACTTAACTATCTTATACTTTAACTTTATTAGGTAAAGAGTCTTTTAAAGGCTTCTTACCTAGTTAAGCTTCTTAAGCTTATATTTATAATAAGGATAGCTTTTAATTATAACCTAATACTTTTTAATATAAATTATATACTTATAATATTTACTCTTATATTTATCTTTATTATAATAACCTATATATTTTTTATACTATTAATTATATTCTTTAATAGGATATTAGTAGATATAGTAATTATAGCTTTAATAATAAAAGTACTATTATAACTTATAATTATAAATAAAATACTTAATTAAATAAAAACTCCTTATAAAATATAATAACCTTATTATAACCTTATTTATAAGATCTAATAAGGTAAATTTTATAACTATTAATATATATTTCTTATTAATACTTAATAACCTTTTTAATTATCTTATATAAGTTATATCCCCTAGGCTTTTAAAGCTTAAGAGGAAGGTATTTATTATATAAAATCTCTTTATAAATACCTACTTTTATATATAATTATTATTATTTAGGGCTATCCCCTTAATTTATATTAAACTTATAATTACTTTAAAGGTAGATTATTAAATCTATATAAGAGTATTAAAGATATAATATTAATATATATTCTTTTAAAGAGCTTTAGTCTCCTATTTATAATATATATATATCTTTATATCTCCGCTCTTTAATTAGTATATAGCTAAGACTAGTATCTATAAGCTACTCCCTTTATAAGAGTAGTCTAAGGGTATTAGAGGAATTAAGATATTAATAGTAATTACTTTATTAATTCTATTATAAATAATCTTATTATTAAGGTTATAATACTTAATTTTAATTAAGCTATTAAATATCTTTACTAGTAATTAATATTTTAATATATTATAATTAATCTCTAGAGTAGTTTATTATTATAAGGGGTCTAATAAATTAATAGGCTACTAGCCTTATAATAGGCTTTCTAAAGAACGCGTATTATTAAGGGATTATTTATATATCTATATTTAAAGGTAGTTAAATTTAAAGGAGATATATATTAATAAGTCTTATATCTAAGGCTATTTTAATAGCTTCTTAATAAGATTATTATAAGATATCTTTAAATATTTAAAGAAATCTATTAATATCTTATTAACTCCCTTTTAGCCTACTACTAATATAATATTATAAAAGTTTAAATAGAGTATAATAATATACTTATATATATAATTTAAGTTCTTCTTCCTTAAAATTATACTTTTAAATATAATAGTAGATATCTTATATAATAATATTATCAATTTTAATATTAGAGAATAGCTATAATAGTACGCTATAAGATAATACTTTAAGAAGAGGTATTATAGCGCGTTATTATTATTATTTTTTAAGAATTTATTTTGAGCGTGTGGAGTTATTTCCCATGCTCGGATTTCGGGTGTGGGTTCGGCTGTTCTACGGAGAAAAGCCTTGGCATGTAGGATATCATCCACACATCGCATTCAAGACAAATAGGGAGCTCTGGACACTATCATACTCTCACCCCTCTAGGATTCAGTCTTCTACCTACCTGAATCACCCTCTGGACAACAAATTCGCTCACATCCACCACGGCTGCTCGAGTCCCACAAATCCTTACGTCTAGCGGCAATCATGGACCAAGCAAAGCTGGCGAAGATGCAGCAGTCGGTGCGAATTGGTGAGCAGAGACCCTACCAATGAAGTTCCATCCGGATTGTTTTCCGTGTCGTAAATTATTCCCCATTCACAGACCGGACCGCTGATACATTCCGACCACAGGGTAAGCGTTCCCTCTTTGATATGTCTATTCGATCTTTCCTAGCCTAGCCATGTTCGTATCAGCTACTGCACTATCGTCACTCTCGTGAACTATACTGTGTGACAACATGCCAAGTTACAACTGACATGAAATTCCCCACAGAGGCAAAGGCACGCCTCGGCGAAAGGTAAAGAAGGTGCACAAGACTTCGGGCACGGACGACAAGAAGCTACAAACGTCTCTGAAGAAGCTCAACGTCCAGCCAATTCAAGCAATTGAAGAGGTCAACATGTTCAAGGAGGACGGCAATGTTATTCACTTCGCTGCACCCAAAGGTATGCATGCCTTCCTGCGCCGATAATAGCCCCCACTCATATCAGTTATCTTAGTCCACGCATCCGTTCCCTCGAACACTTTTGCCATCTACGGCGCCGGCGAAGACAAAGAGCTCACCGAACTTGTACCCGGCATCCTCAACCAGCTTGGCCCTGACTCTCTAGCCTCCTTGCGCAAATTAGCAGAGAGCTACCAGAGCTTGCAGAAGAAGGACGGAGGAGAGGGAGGCAAGGCGGACGATGAGGATGACGACGATATACCCGATTTGGTGGAGGGGGAGAACTTCGAGAGCAAAGTCGAGTAAACTGCGTTCGAGGTGAAGGAAGAGACTCAATGACTGGGGATTGTCCAAAATTGGCATATGTACAGGCAAGCCTGGCGTGCAGGAGCAATTGATCTTTACGCTCTGCTCAATGAAAGCAAACCACGCAAACCCGCAGAATTCATCATGATGTGATATGGGAACGATGATATGCAGTTGTCGCTGGCAATTCTTACCAGGCCTCTGAGTCTATGATTGAAGCAGATCCACTGAGCGAGCTAGTCGTTATGCACAAGTCCTCCCGCCCGGTCCATCTTGCCTTGTCTTCCTTGGCCCCTGAATTTCTCACCCCTTCCCCTTCCATGATAGCCACCTCCACCTCCACCACCACCACCTCCTCCTCCTCCTCCACCGCCGCCTCGACTACCACCACCTCTTCCTCCTTTGCCGCCATTCCTGCCACCTCCTCGACCAGTATTCCTGCCCACGTGAAATTCTATCCTCTTCAACGGCTGCTCCACCCACTCAGTTCCTGCTAGTCCAAGCTCGGTTTTCTTTTCTTCTGGCATCTTCCAAGGTTGGAAGATGGTTTGCGGATCGTCCAGCGATCGTACTTCCTCTAACCAGTTCTTGACGTATTCGCCATGTGGGTCATAGTCGTGTGCCTGGCCACCCTTAGAATGTTGTTTCGGATGGGCAAAGATATCTTACCTGCTTAACAGGATTAAAAACCCTTGCCTCCCTGGGATCGTTCCCCACACCAGCGGTATATTGCCAATTTCCCCAGTTGCTACTCAAGTCATAATCGGTAAGTAAGCTTTCATACCATTCGGCGCCTACCCTCCAATCAATGCTCAGATGCTTCGCCAGGAAAGACGCCACATTCTGCCGTAGCCGATTGCTCGTATAGCCAGTCAAGAAGAGCTCGCGCATGCTGGCATCAATGAAGCCCGTGCCTGTAGTACCCTCGAGGAAACGTGTGAGTTTTTGCTGCGTTTCCTTGTTCTTTTGAGGATATTTCCAAGAACTCGAGGTATCAACCTTGAACCCACCGATGCGGAAGAGTCGTGGTCCGAATTTGCGAGTGGTCAGACGAAAGTAATCCCGCCAAAGGAGCTCAAATCGTACAGCAGCCGTGCCCTTATTTTCTCCTTTTCCGTAGCCACGAACGCCCTTGCCGAGGTCCGTCATTCCGTCCTCGAAAGCTAAAAGGTACTCATGAACCTGTCGCGCCGTGATGCAACCAAGAGCAAGCCAGGCTGATAGCTTGGTGCTGAAGTCAAGCCCAAGCATGCCATTGCGGGTATCTTTGTAGTTGGTCATGGTACCGTTGGTTACGAGGTGGCGGATGCGATCCTGCCCAGTGTGTTCCCCGCCATGGAAAGGATGCGCAGAGGTTGCTTTTGCAGGCCACGAGGGAGGGTGAGTGAGACCAAGACTGGCCTCCAGGGGCTTGTGGAGGGCAGCAATAATATCTTCCAGCGTGCTTGGAATAGTGAAAGGGGTGGACTGGCGCGGCATCGAGGGTGGCAGTGGAGGCAGTTTAGCCGGAGCAGAGAGGACTCCGCGAGGAGCTTCTCGAAGAGGCTCGACTTGCTTGCGGTAGGTTGTGAAGATGTCTGGAAGATCTCGAGGATCTCGAAAAGGAACGTCCCGACTGTGTCAACGTCAGGAGGGTAATGGACTAGCTGAAGTCGACTTACTCGTCGATATAGTACTTCTCGTCTATCCACAGCTTAAAGGCTATTCCGGCGTCTTCAGCAGCCCTCTTTACGTCTCTCTCCTCCCTCTTCTCCTCCACACCTTCCTCGTCTGTCATCCAAACTGCCGCAACCTCACTGCTCTTATTTTTAAAAGCCTCCAGCAGGTCGTTGATGACCTGACCGATCATGCCTACCCGGATCTCGAGTCCATTCCCAACTCTGCTCAGTGATTGTTTGAGATCCCAAACGCTTTCCGCCAAGAATTTCGCCCTGTGAGGACCACATCTCCAGAACCCAGCGGCGTTGGATCGGGCCTCTGGAAATGGTGAGCGGACTGTATCTGAAGTAAGAAAGCCGGAGACCTCAATCTGCTGTGCAGCGAAGACGTAGACAGGGAGCAAATAAGTGTAAGGTTGCTGTGACTGCTGAAATGTCTTGTAAATTTCATTGAAAATGGGATTATCCGCTAAACGCAAATCTCTTCGCAAAAGATATATGAGGACACGAGGAGGAGACATGGCGATATGGTAGGGTGAAGAATATAGGGATGAAACGTTTGGTGGGAAGCAGACGAAGTGTGAATAGCGCGACAATGCACTACAGATGGAGGAGCACTTGGTTCGGAATCGAGCGAATGGCAAAATGAACAAGAGGGCACGAGAACAATAGCGGCCTAGTATCATACCAGGGCTGCAAGTGAAAAACGATTCAATGTCATCATCATGCGGGAATGATTGCAACCAAGCACTCGAGGAGTGGCCATGGCGAATGACTAATAGCCGCCATACCACTTCATGGACCGAGCTAAGTATGAGCTGAGGTTTGGATACGATTCAGAGCAGGTGGTCCAGGAGGAGACCATGTCGTCGGTGGGAAGTATCATAAAGTAGACAGCTCGGGTCCCGCGACCTTTGTCCAGGCAGATCGGCGGGCCAAGTCCCCGCTTACAATGCGAGATTAAGTTTGCGGCACTTGTCGATCATTTCCATTCGCGCCGCATGTCACTTCCAAGCTGCATTACTTTACCTAAGGTACCGCGGTTCGGACCGGTCGTTGACCATATATTGCATCTGCATCAGTTCTCAACATCTTCAGTCTAGGACAGGGGCGAACAAAAGCCGAGTACTCGGTTCAGCATGGAGCCAAATGGCATCGATTGAGACAGGTAGCAAAGCACTCCAGGCTTGCAGTAATCTAACGAACATATATGAAGTCCATGGAGAACGGAGGCAATGAATCCATACAAGAGCCTATGGATTTTGGCAGCTACAAGCTATAGATTAGCTTCTGTCTCCCAAAGGTGCATCGACCTCGCGAATGTGCCTGCATGAAGTCTCGTTTCCACTGACGTCTTCAAAGTGAGCGAAGGAACTTCAACAGATGCTCAAAGTAGGCTTCTTGGCCATCCCAGAATGCCATGTGGCTTCCTTCAGGTACGAAACCGAAAGTACCCTTAGGGACCATCTCAGCCATCTTCTTCATGTCCTTGGGGTCCATTTCATCGTTCTCCGCCCCGATCATTAGCGCTGGAACTGTGATCTGGTGCAAGCGATCCCATGAGTCCCACCCCTTCAGGTTGCCTGTTACAACAAACTCGGAGTGGCCCTGCATGTGCACGTAGATCTTCATATTCACATGTCGGAGCGATCGAGTCCATGGCTCGGGCCACGGTTGGATGCGGCAGCACATCTCTGAAAGTTTATAATCAGTATACGATTCGGGACAATGCAACGTATGGGACTGGATCATAGATCTTCTGCCATGGATATATGAATTGTAACCAAGACTTGAGTACTGACAAAATGAAGATATCTGCCTTGCCGCTTATTTAAAGTATGTTGAGAGTCAAAATCAAAGATTGGGGTGTACAGCAGAAGCAAAGGTCCGCCATGACTTACTGGGGTAAAGCTCCTCCATCATAATCTTCTCGTAGAGGGGGTTCTCCCAATCTTCTTCAGCTTCAATTTTGACGCATGCTGCTAGAAGATCTGGCGACAATGTCTTTTTCCATTTGTCCGCACATGCAAGAAACGATTCTACACTTGCCGACATATTGGAAACTACGATAGCCTTCAAATGACCTTCATGCTGGTGTTTGAGAGCTAGCATAAATCTTAACTTCAATTACATTTGGTTGGAAGATGAAATGGTGGCTTACTGTACTCAATCGCGAGGATTCCTCCCCACGAATGTCCAATTATCACAAAGTCTTCAAGACCCAAGCCTTTGCGCACCTCCTCTACCTCTTCGAGGTAACGCGGCAGTGTCCACAAAGACATATCATCCGAGCTACCATCCGCTAGATCCGAGTTGCAACAGCCTAGCTGGTCATAGTAGTACATCTCAAAACCTGATGGTGGAAGGAAATCTTCAAAACACTCAAAGTATTCATGATTGAATCCAGGCCCACCATGCAAAAGAAGGACTTTCGTTTTCCCGCTGCCTATCTTTTTCGTCCAGACTTTGTATTTGCCATTGACCACTGAAACCATGCGGATCCCCGCAACGCGGCACGCTGGGTTGAGCGCATCGGCCTTGTCGTGACTGCCAACCAGGCTCGGTTGAACTTGTGAATCAGCCATATGGATAGCTAATATGGCTTCGATGGTTCAATGCCTTCGACAGATATGGTATAGGATTCCACAGGCAGTGATGTCTCAATGTTGCAAAAGACTGAGGTGAAAACAGCAGTGAAATTGTATCGACCGTAATTGGAAAGCTAGAACGATCATCACGCGCCGCCATTGTATCTCGATATTCACCTTCCCGATGCAGCAGACTTAAGTATTGGCAATTACTAGTGGCTTGAATGAAGACAGAAAAAGGGACGCAGATAGCCAACGATACGTGCAAACTCACGCGTGTGCTACAAGTTTGCGCATGCCCGATATCCCGCCAGGGAGCTTGCTGAAGCTCGGTGGTTGCGCTTTCAAGACGAAATCGGCATAATTGCCCCTCTTTACCCCACAGCGCAAACACTTCTCAACAATGAGAGCTGTTTGAGTAAAGATTTCGCCATGAGATCCGGGACCTCTAACATGCAGTCGGGATGAAAAAAAGTCTGAGGAGGGTCAAGGGAGTCTAAATCATGGTAGGGAATCCATCGCAACTTGGCTCCCCTGTCCGGCTAGTTTGATGTTTCTAGCCCCGGATAGTTCTATTCTACTCTATCACGTATTTCCTCGCAGACTTCGTACATGTCCCCACATCTGAACACCAACCATCCGCTGTTTGTACCCTTGCGCTCGATATACGGCCAAGCTCATCCGCAATATGTTCGGTCTGTTCGAAGGCAAGACCTTTAAGCCATCAACAGACATCCCCAATCTGGCTGGCAAAGTCATCCTCGTCACTGGAGGTGAATATCATAGCCAGGGTTCAAGGGGTCGATGCTGATTCTCTATACCAGGTAATACCGGACTAGGGTTCGAGGCCATTCGTCAGTTCGCAGCCCACAACCCATCGCACATCTATCTCGCAGCTCGTACACCTTCAAAGGGCGAAGCTGCAGTATCCTCCATCAAAAAGGAATATCCCTTAGTGAATATCACATATCTCCCACTTGACCTCTCGTCCTTCAAATCCATATCCAGTGCTGCCCACCAAGTCACCTCCGAATCTGAGCGTCTCGACATCTTGATGAATAATGCTGGCATTATGGCAGTCCCAAAAGGCGAGACAGAGGAAGGCTATGAGATTCAATTTGGCACCAACCACATGGGCCACGCCCTGTTGACCAAGATCCTTATACCAACACTTCAAGCCACAGCTGAGGAACAAGGAGCAGATGTCCGTATCATCAATCTGACCTCCGAAGGTCACAATTTCGCCCGCGCGGCCGGCGCCTTGCTTGACAAGAAACAACTCGATGCTTCTGGTGCGTGGGGCCGCTACGGTTATTCCAAGCTCGCCAACATCCTGTTCGCCCGCGAATTGGCGAAGCACTACCCCAACATTACGGCCGTTGCAGTACACCCAGGTGTCATTGCCACAGATCTGTACCTTCCGAATGCACAGAACAACTTCATCATGAATATTGGGTTGAAGATTGCTGGCAGCTTAAGGGGCACGGTGGCTACAGGCGCATTGAATCAGCTCTGGGCGGCGACAGCTAAGAAAGAAGACATCATCAATGGAAGCTATTACACACCAATTGGGGCTCAGGCTGGTGGGAGTTCACTTGCTCGGAACATGAAGTTGGCTGATGATTTGTGGGAATACACGGAGAAGGAGCTGGCGGCAAAGGGTTTTTGAGAGGCGGACCGAGACATTTCACAGGAGGCACGATACCAGGCGTACAAGAGAAACGTGGATTAAGCCATTAGAAGCAAGATGATACAAGGAGCGATCCTGCCAAACTCTGTTCTTATTGAGTTGATACATCGCTTTAATGCTAAATCAACGCTATGCTATCGCGCCAATGAAACTACATGTGGTCTGGCTTTCCACATAAGTATACCTATATGACACGACAAGCCGAACGATGGCTCGGGCAATGCA
>JAABUL010004484.1_pt1 | contig 18634 bp, 4 predicted proteins | sample 5559151 | NCBI WGS metagenome assembly JAABUL01 (sample SAMN10711876, study PRJNA513368) | rock metagenome | isolation source: Antarctica rocks | place: Antarctica: Victoria Land, Pudding Butte sud | reverse complement strand
CAGATTCTGGATTTACTTTCACGTTGCAGGAAGCCGGGACTGGCGTCATCACGTGCTAGCTTCCACAGCACAACACCCAACACCCCATGTCCACGAATATGTCTGATTTGGTTGCATTATGGTGCTACCTTAGCGGGCCTCTAAGGTTTCGGACTAGGGTTGCGCAATGATATTTCTTCCGGGAATGCTTCTATATCGGTTTGACGTAGAAAACATCTTTAGATCTCTTTTAACAAAACAACAGAGTTATATGATTTACACACTTGTTGATAACATACATTGCCTATAAAGACGCTTTACAATTAGTTCTTCTATAATAATAGATCTTGAGTAACAAGTGTGAACGTTTCTAGTAGATTATCAATTAACAACAATTGTACGACGATCTTTACTAGACTGACCGTCGGGTCGGGTTTCGATTCCAACTATTGGAATCGACTCGACCCAACAATTCCAACATTAGGAATCGAATCGAATTGTCAAGAAATCGAAAATTACGTTATTATGCCAAGAATTACTATTTTAAAATCTGTGTAATTATAATATATTATCGAAATTACAATTTGCTATATTGTTATATTATAATTACTTATTAGTATAAAATTCTGCTTAATTTATTTTATACTTGCATTATCCTTTTGCATTATCGTTTTACTTTAGAAATTTTTTCTTTGAATTACTCAAAGATATTGTTTATACTATTTTCGATTGCAAAATATTTAATTCTTCAAAAGCTTCTAATTAATAATCGTCTTTATTTGAAAATAATTCTAGTAAATCTATTTCTCGCAATTTGTTATTTAGTACTTTATATTTCAATTAATTTGCGAGTCAATTTAATTGAAATTTTAATCGTACATTTAATATTAAAAAAAGAGAGTTTTAAGAAGTATTAAATAATTTTTTAAATAATTTTTTATTATTTAAACTAAGAGACGAAAACGAATATATCAAGTAAAATGCAAATACTAAGATTTAATTTGAAAAATAATAATTATATACTACAATTAATGAAAGTATCTTATATAAAACTTAAAATAGACTTGTTTATTTACGTTAAGTTAAAAAGATTAATACTAAAACACAATTTAAACTTTGAAACAAATATGTTTAAATAGCCTCAACTATTAATAGCTTGTCAAAAATCGTTTGCAAAAGTTGTCAAAAGATATTAAATTATTCTACTATATACAATTATTTAAATATATCGAATATAAAGAAACATCTTTAATTCGCATTTTGCTTAAAACAAAAAAGATCTTAATTATAATCAATAATCGATCTAGTCTTTATTCGCGTAAATTATTGTTAATAATGCAAATAAATAATATAAAACTAACGTATTAATAGAAAAAAAGCTATATCAATCTATTATTCTTTAATTAAAAAAATTAAAAAAATCAACTATACAAAATATTTGTTAATTTGAATTTACTTTTTCGAATTATTAATAATTCGAATTTTCGAAAACTACTAGAAATACTTCGATCAAATCTAGTACTTCTAAATTGCATCAAATTATTAAAATTAATTTTTACAAATTTTAATTAAATTTGTAACAAAATTAAATTAAATCTAAAAGAGTCTTAATGTATCTCTATTGCTTTAAATATATAATTTAGTTTTCAAAAAGTTGTTTATCTTAAAATATTAATATATTGAATCGATATTATATTTTAATATCGCAAACATTTTATTAAATTTATTTCTCTTAATATTAAATATATAAATCGACAATTAATGTTAAAGCTTATAAAGATATTAAATTTTTTTAAAATTAAGAACAAATTTCTTGAAGTTATTATTAATAATACAAATAATAACGATACTCTTAAAGACAAACTTAACAAAGTCTTAAATTAACAAAAATTTTAATAAAACAAACAACAAAATTTTATTTCTTGTTTAACTTATATTATTAATTTAATAGCTTAAGACTTTATTGCAACTCTTAAATTAAAAACAATTGTTAACAATATTATTCTTCAATTAAAAAATAAACAAATTTAAAATATTGCAAAAAGTACAAACTTGTTTGTTATAATTAAAAAGATATTTGTTTATATAATAATGCAAAGAGATAATATATTTGTTAAATTTTATTTAGATTTGTACTTTTATTGTTGCTATTAATAATTTATTTTAACATTTGATTTGCTTTAGAGTCTTTCAAAAACAAAATAATAAAAAATTTCGAAAACTAATACAAAATATTTGTATTTGTTGAAATTCTATTTATTTAATACTTTGTTGTACGTATTAATTATATAACTACATTAATCTTTAAATAAAAAAATATTTAAAAAATTAAAAAATTTAATATATTTAATTAGACAAAAGCGAGTAACAATCGATTTAATTGCTTAACAATATATTAAATTCTTTCTATAAATATACTCTTATTAGACTAATTATTCGGGTTGGTTTTTCCCCAAAATCTATAACCCGACCCGAAAGTTATATCTAATTAGGTCAAGTTTTAACCTAATATAGTTAGTATTTTTATAATTTATACAATTCGATTCCAACTATTAAAACCGAACGATTAGTCTAACTCTTATAGTTTCTCGAACAATTAATGCTAGCATTTATTTAAAATTTCGAGTATTCGATGCAATATTTAATTATTTTGTCATGATGTTAGATTAGCAATTCGCCAGCTACGTTCGTCGATTAAACAACTTTTCGTTTCAATTTCTCTTAATTTTTTGAGCTTAATCTTGATCAAATTTGGGTCAAACTAGATCAAATTTGGGTCAATTCTTGCTAAGCATAAAGCTTGCAATCTTATATAGTTAGCGTTGTCTTATTTTTTCCTTTTTTCTTTTGTCTTTCGTTTTATACATTAAATCTAATATAGATTTAAATTTTATTTAGTTACTAATTTAGATATCTCTTTAATAAAGATTTCGAGTCTAGTTTTTAATATTACAAAAGATCTACACTTCTTGCAACGCTTTTACGCGTTAAAATCTAATCTCTTTAAATATATTAATACTTATTTAATTATCAACTTAATAAAGCATCTAAAACTCTTATTAAAGATCGAACTTATTGTTAAGAAGTTTGTTCAATAAGTTACTTAAAATTTAGTCAAAACTCTACGTTAATTTCGAAAGCTTTAAAATCAAATACAATTTAATATTAATATTACTTTTATTTTGTTTATTTTAAGCTTTTCTTTTGTAGAATTAGACTTAATATCTATAATTGCAATTGTACAAATTGTCGCTTAAACTATAAGCAATTAATCTATTTTTATTATACAATTTTTATTGCTTTCTACAAATATTATTGCTTTTGTTATCTTTAAATTTAAGAAACTTTTTGATATATTATAATACAAAAAAGACAAAAATTAATTAAATATATAAAAACAAAATCTTATACAATATATAAATATAAATTATAATCAATATTTTATTAATTAAGTTAAAATTGTTTATACAAAGTTACGACTTATTATAAATAAAAAAATTTACAATTTTATAAGTTAATATTAAATTAATAATCTTTGTGTTATTGCTTTTTTCGACAAATAATATTAAAATCTACGTTATTATTGTAATAATTTCTTCGAATCGAAAGATATACGTTTGTATCTTCGCAAAACTTTAAAGCAAAACTTTATTAACTTTGTTATACAATTTTTTTTATTAAAAGAAAGAATGTTCTTAAATAAAAAACGCTTTATTAATTGATTGTATAAAGCGCAACGTCAATTTTTTTGTTTAAGTTGTTGTTATATTTTAACAAACTTCTAATAACAAATAATTATTTATTTTTTAACAATAAGTTTAAGCTTTTATTAAGATTAACAAAAAGCTTTAGCAATTTAAGTATTGTTAATTTTGTATTATAACAATTGTTGTTGCTTTAATTAAACAAAAATTTAATTTCGTTCTTATTAATAATTTGTTAAGATTTCGCATTATTATTTTCGTTTTTATTGTCTTATTCGTATTAACAATCTTTGTAGTATTTAACAAATTAATAAATTTAAACTTTGTTATTATTATTGTTTAAGACAAATCTTTAATTGTTTTAGAAATTAAAAAAATCTATAATAAATAAAAGCTATACTACTATTACAAGTTACAACATTTAAGCAAAATCGCAAAAAAATATCTTAATAAAAAAAATTTCTTTTTTTGTTTTGTCGACCTAGATAATACTTTTAATATCGACGAAAATATTTTGTTATTAGCGAAAAAAATCTAGTTTCTAAGCAAAGTTACATTCGAAAATTAATATATATATCTTTTTGTCTTTTAACTTTTAACTTTGTTGTTTTTTTTTTAATTTTATAAAAGATTTTTAATTAAAACAACTTTAAAACTCTTTAAGTTTAATTCTACATTTAAAGATAATTACATAATAGTCTTCTTCGTTTTACGTTAAATTTAATCTCGAATTTCTATTATAATTTTAATTGATAATAAAGTCTTAATTTATATCTTTATTAATAAATCTTTTGTGCAATAACATAATTTTTCTCTTTATTAATTAATTTACTTTTGTAGATTTTAAGATTTTAATAATTAAGCAATTTTAATAAACAACATTATTTATATTGTCGAAATTATTATAACTTTCGACAATTATATTAAGAGACTATTTTTTTATATTATTAAACTTAATTAGTATTTTATCGTTATTGTTACGAAAGCAAGACGAGAAATAGACAAAGCGAGCACTAGACGAGTTGTAATAGATAGTTGAATTAATTATCTATCTAGTTATGCGCGAATTTATCTTTACTCGTCAAGCTAGTTCCCTTAGAGACTAGCGCAATTCGTCGAGTAAAACTCGTCGAATAAAGCAATTTGCTAGCTAGATATATAACAAATGTCCCTTTCGAAGAAAGAAGACAACGCTCTTGTCGATAATAATTAATAGAAACGTTCGTTAAACAAATTTGTAATAATACGTCTATAAAACAATCAAAGCAAATTGCGAAAATAAAAGAAAAAAAAGAACAATCAATTTTTAAATTTTAAATTTTAAATTTATTTACAAACTAGTTAACTTATTTATTATTTATTGACTCGTAATAATATGTCGATCAAATAACAATTAAAGCAAAATCTTATTTATCGACAAATATTTATTAAATTATATATTGTAATTTTTTGAACAACAAACGACTTATCGCGCTATTATTATTATTCGCATTTTTATTTTTCTTAATTTTTTTTTGTCGTATTTAATAAATGCGACGAGTTAATTCTTTATAATAATTAGCAAATTATAGAAGTTAAAAAATCGTTCTTAATAAACTTTTTCGAAGATTGTAGTATACGCGTTGTGTATATATTAATTAATAAGATACACGTTATTTCGTATAATTTGTTTGTTTCTAAAAATTAAAGCTAATAAATTCGATAACTCTTAAGCAAATTTAATAATTTTATTTAGAATAACGTCTTTATATATTTTCGTAATACTATTGTTCTATATTGTTAAAATACTTATTGCAATAGTTTTGAATCTTGCATCAATCTCTTAAAACTTGTCGTATAATTTGTCGATTAAAGTATTAATAATTTTAAAGATTTTTATAGCTTCGATCTTTATAAAATTAAAGCAAATAAAAATTGTAGTTTTTGCATTTTTTGTCGACGTATTGTGCGAAAAAAACAACGAAACAAAGATTTGCTTTCGTAATCTCTCTTTGTTGTTTATTAAAAAAATGCTTACTTTTTGTTTCGAAAAGAACTTGTTATTCTTTGCGTTATTTTGCAAATACGTGTGCGTTAATTTACTAAAACGATTAATTTTAATTTCGTTATTAAATAGATTAACAAGTTCGTAATATTTAATCAATTTATAATTGAAGTTCGAAATATATATTATTTTCTTTTTTGCGTATATTTTAACTAGTATAAATGCGTCGAATGCTTTTCGTAGCTTTTGCTTAACTAAATCAATAATCTTTTTGAATTAAAATTTATTTTTAATAGTTTTAAGTTTAGATTCGACAAACTTAATACGAACAAAATCAATATAAAGATTGTTATAATTTATTAGACTTATTTGATTTACAATGTTTTGCGCATAAGTTTGTAGAAACTTCTTAATTGTAAATAAAATTAATACGAATTTTGTTATTATATAAATCTCGTTCTTTATTAGATTTATAGCTACGTTATCGATCTTTATTGTATAATAGCTAGCATTTAATACAATAAACGTAATGTTAATTTCTTTGTTATATAATTAGTATTTTTGTTTATAAATTAATATATAAAGCAATTCTTTGTGCTTTATAATCGCAAAGATATCGAATAATTTGTAAAATATTTGTAAATTGTTATTAATGTTAAAGATCGCTAATTATAATTGATTTTTTTTATTAATTTTAATTTTAACAAGAATTATATAAACAATATTAAAATTAATTAACGCAATAAAAATCTAAGATTAAGTTATCTTGTTATTGTTGTTAATTAAGTTAGCAAGTTTAATATTAAACTTAAATTAATTTAGAGCTAAATAATTATTTTTAATTGTTGCTTTAAATACTTTATTTTTGAAGACAAAAAATTTTAATTCTTTTAAAAGAAAGTAGCAAACGTATATTTTAATAATAAAAAAATTGTTGCAAATCTTAATTTTGTTCTTAACAAATATCGAAAAAGCTTAAACGTTTAAACAATTATAATTAAGTAAACTCTTGTTGTTGTTACTATTTTAATTTTTGTTGTTTTTATTTTTGATAATTTTGTGTTTAATGTCTTTTTGTTTAAAATTAATAAAAATAACTTGCTTTTTAACTTCTTTAATTGTTATATTCTTTTAAATAACAAGTTGTTGTTTGTGCTTTTTAATTTAACAAATTGCTACAACTTTTTAAGCAACAATTATAAATACATCAACGAACTCGAGAAATTTTATAATAACAATATAATATTTAATAAGTTAAGCAATTAATAAAAATAGTAAACAACACGCAAACAAATAATAAATCTTCGCAACTTGCTAAATTGTAAAGTTAAATAAGTTGTTAATCTTAAAAAAAAAATTATTAAATAAGTGTTAATAATATTTGAAATTACACATTTAGTAAATAAGATTTTGTTATTTAATCTTATTAATATATTAACAAGAATATCGATTAATATTTATATTTTGTATTATTACTAATATAATGTTGCAAAAATTGCTTGTTTAGTATTGCTCAAAAAATTAAAAATTGTAATACAATAATTTGTTGTAAATATTAATTTAAATTATATTAATAAAGTTAAAAGTTGTTCGATTAATAATAGCTTATTTGTTTAACGTCTTAATTTAACAAAAATATTTGTTTTATAATTTTCGAAAACAATTACGACTTTGTTGTAAAAAAATTTTAACTTTGTTAATTAAAAAGTGTTGCAATATTGTAAATATAACTTCTTCGATTAAGTTTTTTATTGCGATAAACTTTATAAATTAATCAAAATATCGCATAATATTATTAATAAAAACGTTATACTTTATTTTGTATTTTTGAACGAAATTTTCGATTTTATTTAGCAAATCTTTGTTGTATTAACAATTGAACTCGAACTTATAATCTTTTTAACAAATTAAATATTTTAAAATAGATTTCTCGCAATTGTAACAACAAAATTAATAATTAACAGAAAATTTAATTTCGTAGACGTGTTATTCGTTATTAAATTTTATAACTAATTTAGAATAATTAAGTTGCAAATAATCGTAGAAGTTGTCTTCTTTAAAAGTTGACTCTAAATTAACGATAAAAATAATTAGATAAATTTTTTAATTAACAAGCAAGTTAAGTTTATAAATTAAATTATCTTTTTGTTCGAGAACTATAAAGAAATCAACTTATTAAATAATTAATTTCGTTAATTTTACAAAAGATAAACTATAACTCTTGTACAAACAAAGAAAAGCTTAATTGTTTGTTTAAAGAGTTAAAAGTTAATAATGTTTATTATAAAGATTTTTTGTTATTATATTGACTTAAGCAATTGCGATCTTAATCTCTATTGTATTTATTAATTTTTTTTCGAATTAAATTTTTTTTTAATTGTTAAATTTAAAAAGAATTAAAAAGTTTTAAATTTTAAACTTTATAATTATTTTATTTAACAAAAGATCAATAAAGAAACTAAATAAATTGTTCAATTGTATTCGAAGAATTAAAAGAAAAAACATTTAATTAAGTTCAAAATTGTTTGTTATTATATAGCGAAAAACAAACTTTATTGTTTAATTAGTTTTTTTGTTTTAATTATCGATTTAAAAATAATACGCAACAAACATTAAAAAGTTAACGTTAAATTTCTTAAATACAACGCGTTAAAACTTGAACAAAAACTTTTTATTACAATTGTATATAAAAGTCTTTAATATTTTTTAATTTGCAAATTTGTCTATTATTATATTGATTTAGTTCTTAATAATATGCGTATTTTTATTAATTATAATTATAATTTTTTTAAAAAATTTATATATCGCGATAAGTGTAATGTTTATGTTTTGCTTATTTAATAAAATTAATATAAAATCGAAACTTATTGTGTAAAAGAATATTAAAAAATTAATAATAAAATTCAAAACATTATATAATTAATAACGCTTTGTTTAATAGAGATTGCATTTTCGACAATAAGTTACGTAATACTATAGACGATTGCTTAACTTGCGAAAGTAAAAATTGATAAAAATTGCTTTATATAAACAAGTAAAATTGACGTAATAATTTTTGTTGTGTATTTAAGTAAAAATCTTTTTTTTGAATTTCTTTAATAGATAAAGTCTTTTTCGATTGACGTAGTTTATATAATATAGTAGTTTATTTTCTACAAAGAATTATATGCTTAACAATATAACAAACTTTTAAACAATATTTATAATTTTCGTTTATTTAACGAATTTAATATAAACGTCAAACAATTGTTTTTTAAAATTAGCGCTTATTTTTATTAAATAAACATAAAAGAATATCGTTTTATTAAAAATTATTTATGTAACTAAATTTTTCTTTTTTTTAAAAATTTGTTTGACAAATTTGTTTATTTTTAAAACTTTAATCTCAAATATAAAAGCATTAACTTTGTCGAACTCTTTAATATTATTTGCTCTCTTTTTGTCGATTAATATTAACAATCGAAACAAAGCGTTAAATATTATATTTAAACAATTTGTTTTATATTAAATATTAAAATTAAATTGCAAAAGATATTGCGATGTGTGTATAAATCTAAGATTAAGCTTGTTTGTAACAAATAATAACAAGATTGTTTGCTTAACAATATTAAGCGTAATCAAATAATTTATATAAACAATAATTGATTACTTAAAAGTCTTAATTAAATATTTTGTCTTTTTAATTGTTTAAATTAAACAAGAAATCTTTAATTTTGTCGATCAATAATAAGACTTAACGATACTTAATATTTTGAACAAAAATAGCACATATTAAATGTTAGATTTTCGAAAGTTATTGTTAACAAAATTGTCTTTAATATAATAAATTTTAATTTCGTATTTTTGTTTCTTTGTTGCGTCGAATTTTATAAATAGACAACAATTAGCGTCAAAATAAATAAGAAAATTCGACGTCATAAAAGCACGTTAAAGCTAATAGAAAAAACTTAACAAATTTAATAATTATTTAATAAAAATATTTTAAAAATACGTCTTACGCTTTTAATCGCTTTGCGCAAACGAATTTTTAAGCAATTGTATTTTCTTTTGTTGTAACAAGTTAATACGTTGTGCATATTAAACAATTTTGTTGCGTTAATAATTAACAAAACCTAAATATATTTTTAATGTTTTAAGATTTTTAAAAAATTAAATAATTTTAATTGCGACAATTTGTTTCTTAATAATAAATAAATCGAAGATATTAATCTTTTATTTAAACAAAATAATACTAAAATAATTAAAATAAATCTTTATAAAACTTAGCGTAATCTAAAATTTAACAAACTTAATAAAGAGATTTTGTAAATAATCGAAATAATTCGTAAAAAATTTAAAGAAAATAACAATATTATTGATATATATTTTGCAAAACTTGCGTAGAAGTCGCAATTGTTTATTTATTATTCGCTATATATAAGTTAAGAAATTTTTGAATTTTATAACAACAACGTTAAGTTGTTTTTTATTTCGATAAATAATAAACAAAAATTTGTAATAATTTTGTTCAATTATTATAAATTAAAGAAAGAAGACAAAATTATTTATTAAATTTATATAATCGCAACTCTTTAATTGCGCTATAATATTGCTTTGTATAAATATTAAGTAATTATTAATAATTGTTAGTTTGTTTAAATCTTTAATATTTGTAATTATTCGATACTTTTTAGCAAACTAATTATTAAAGTTATTAATTGTATATTAAATAACAAAGATCGAGAAATTAAAAAAAGTTAATTGCGTAAATTATTTTATCTTCTTTTACTAATAAAGCTTGTTAAATTTCTTATTAATTATTTTTTTATTTTGTTTGTTTAACAAATAAACTTTTTGTATTATTTTAAAGATTATTGTAAAGTTTTAATCGTTATTTAGTAAAAGAATTATTTAGTTGCCTTTTGTTAACTTAACAATTCTATTATTGTTTTTTCAAAAAATAGCAAATTTATTAACAAGAGTGCGAAGCTCAATTATCTTAATTAATAAGTTACAAATATATATATTATTAAATAGAATTATTTAATATTTGTTTAACAATATTTTAACTTTTATGTTATTTTTAACAATTGAATTATGTTTGTCGAAGTTAATTTAATAGCAATCTTGCTCTTTAAACTTAATTAAACAATCGAAATTTGTCGACTTATAAACAATAATTAACAAAGAGCTTTTGTTGCGCATATAAATTGTTAACAATAAGACATTTATTACGTATATATAAGCGTCGATAAAATATAACTTAAACAAGAAATTACAATTTAATAGAGACTAATTGATTCAAACAAATACTCTAACAATGTTATTCGCATTAACAATTATTTTGCGTTTTAATTTTAAGATTTGACAAATTTTAATATTATTTCGTATTGTAACGTTAAGATTAGTTGTTAATTTTTAACAATTATTTAGAGTAAGCTATTTAATGTCAAAATTAACGATTATTTGTTTAGAAGTTATAATATTTATATTAAATAATAATTTAATTTTAAGATTATTAATAATATATATTTTTCGACAAATGTGCGCGACAAACTCTCTATTATATATATAATCTTTAATGTATATATTTAATATAAAATAGTTATTAATTAAGTGTCTCGCAATGTTAACATCGCATATAGAGATAAATGTTTGTGTCTTCTTAATAAAAAGATTTAATGCAAGATCTTCGAAAAACTTGCGATCAATAAAAGCTATAATATACTTAATATTTATATATATAATGTACGACAAACTTTGCTAATTAAATTTTAACAAAATAATAACGTAATAATATAAACGAAAAATTAAGTCTATGTTAATTATTGTTTTAGCATTTAACTTAATTAATTCTAAATTATTAATAATTTAATTTTATTTTATTATTGCTTTGTTAATATAAAAGACTTTAATAAACGTTTGTTTTGTTTAACATTTAAAATCGTATCTTTTCTTAATGTATCGAAAAAGCTTGTTAGTTAACTAGAAAACACAATAATATTTCGTATAAATAAGTTGTTTAAATAGTAGAAATTCTATCTTCAAATTGACGTAAAAGACATTAACAATTATTGACGAATTTTTGTTTTATTCTTTCGATAAAGTCTCTTTCTAATAATTTTCTTTAACGTAATAGACATTGTTTTGCGATATTTCTAAGTAATACGCAAGAACGTCGTAAAATTAGATCGAATAGTATAAATTATTATATAACGAAGAATCTATATAATAAGTCAATATAACAACTAGTTAATACGTCGACAAAACAAGAAATTAATATCTAAATCGCTAATAAGATAACTACTAATATATTAATAATTAATAGAACAACTAATATTTTTAAGCTTAATAATTATTATAATTTTGTTAATCTTTATTTTTGATACAACAATTATTTGCTTTAAGAAGAAACAAATTTTTGTTATTGTTATTCGATTGTGCTTTGACGTTAACAACAATAATAGCAAGACGTTTAAAGAGAAAAGACAACAATACAATAAAACAATATTAATTATTAAAATTAAACGCATTTTGCAAAGATAAGCGATTCTAATAGTTTGTAAGCGATTAATATAGATTAAAATAAATAGAACGCAAAATATAAAAAAAGCGTAATTAATAAGATACAAATAATTAATAAATCTATTGTTGTTAATTGTTATTTCTAAAATTGTTGTCGCACTTTTTAAACTTTTAAGTGCGATTGCAATTTTAAGTCAATAATTAACGAACGTTTATTATTGTCTTTTATAGCTCTTTTTTCGCATCTAGTTTCTTAATAAAGTTTTAAACAATTGTGTAAGTTGTTAATATAATAATTATTAAACGCAACTTTAAATTAAGTTAATTCTAAACTTATATAAATTAACTTTATAAATTAAAGATGTTAACTAATTAAAAGTACAAAATAACATTTTAAAGAAAATTGTTTGTTTTGCGATTATTTTGCGCATTTTTAATTGTAAAGATCTTTAAAATAAGTTTGTTAAAAGCTTTATTAATTTTTATTTTAAATTGCATTTTTAATTTGTTAATAAAATTAATAAACAAAAAACTTCTAAACATCTTACGTTTAAACTTTTCGATTTTTTTTAAATACTAAATTATAATAGTGTTACGAAAATATAACAACAAATTCTTTTTTATTACAATTTCGCTAACTATGTAGATATAATTCTTTATTTGTTCGACGAATATAAAGATTTCTTAATAGATCGTCTCTTTATTCGCAAAAATAATATTATTTAATTTATAGTTCTTTAAGGCGTCTAAATAAAAAAAATTCTAAATTCGCTATTTTAAAGCGATTAATTAAAGTAATTAAGTTATCTTAATTATTGCTTCTATTTAAATAACAACGTCTTTAAAAAAAATTGTCAATTTGATCGAATTATTAAATTTCTTGACGCATTAACTTACGCAATTGCTTTATTATTTAAGACGTAAATGCTTTGTCTTCTTAACAAGTTTTAAAATCTCTCGATTAACTTAACTAATTATAGATAATATTGTTATAAATATATAAGTAAATAACAAAATTAATTAAATGTTTAAACGCAAACGATGTTTAATTGTTAAGAGCGTTTTGATTAAAGCTATACTAATTGCTCAATGTTTATTAAGTAAGATCAATGTGCTTAAAATCGTGCTACTTATTCGATATTTAATAACTAGAAAGAGTCTAATTAACGTCGTAGTATTTATTTAATATCTAGTAAGTAAAAGATTAAGTAAAGAAGTTCTAAATAAGTAAAGCAAACTAGCTTTGTAAGTTTTGAGCAATAAACATATTTTAAATATTAAGAGCAAAATAACTTTGTGTGTTTGAAGAAAAAAACTACTTGATAATTGCAATTTTTAAAGCATTAACTTGCTTTATTAACGTAATCTCTTCTATTGTTTTAATATAATTTAATGTTCTTATATATAACGAGTTTGTTTTGCGAACAAACGCAAGCTTTTGTTGTCTACAAATTTTAAAAAAATTACTAAAAAAATTTGTTATTTTATTGTAATTGTTGCGATCTTTATGTAAAACAAAGAATATTCGATAACGAACATTTAATTTAAAACAATTCGTCAATTTGTCAAAAAAAATGTCGTTCAAATTTCTAAATTAATCGTAAAACTTATTGCTTATAATAAATTAATTACACAAATATAAACTATTTAATAAACTAATAACAATTAAATTGATCAATTTAATAAAAAAAGATAAATTACTTAATACGAATTGTCTAATAAAATAATAACAATTAAGTTAATTAATTTAATAAAAAAAGTTAAGATAACAAGCTTAGAATTCTTGTGCTTATTTAAGAACTTTAAGATTATTAACAAATTTTCAAAAATTAACGAAACAATAAAATTAATACGTTCGTTAAGATCTTAAGTAGTTGTCTCAAATCTTTTAACAATTTGTTTAAAAAAAGATTTGTTAATAGCTTACTTCGCAAGTCAAATATAAGATTTTTCTACTAAATAAGTTCTACGTTTGCGAGTTAATTAAATAGAGAATAAAGAAAAGTAAGAAATTTGTTCAACAATCTTAATAGCAACTTGTTAAATAAAAAATAAAAAATAAGCTAAGTATTAATAATCAATAAATAGAAAAGCAAGAAGTTAATAAGCTAATATAGATATTTTCTTCTTTGTATATAAAGCTAGCTTAAGACAAAAATTGATAAAAGATAAATATCGCATACTTGACAAGTACGAAATTTGAATAAAATCTACAAATAAACTAAAGAATAAACAAGTTAATTAGCGTCGACAAATTGCTTTGCAAATTAATTGCGTAATTTGACAAATTGCTTTGCGAGTCAATTGCGTAGTTTAACAAATATTGAGCAAAAATAAATTGTTTTTGATACAAAGATTTACTTAACAAGTAATTAAAATAATTGATAAACTAATATATCGAATTTAACAAAAATTAAAATAATTGATATAGTTCGTCGATTAATTGATGCAATAAGCTAGCGATAAGAAAGTACTTTGTATATTGTTTAAAGCTATTATTTGTTACAAAAGTAAGACGAAAATTAAACAAAACAAATATTAGGCGAGTTGTAATAAATAATTGAATTAATTATCTATCTAGTTATGTGCGAATTTATCTTTATTCGCCAAGCTAGTCCTCTTAGAGACTAGCGCAATTCGTCGAGTGGAACTCGTCGAGTAAAGCAATCTATTAGTTAGATATATAACAATTATAAGTTTATTGTAACTTTGTTGTTATTTTATTGACGCAAACTTTAATTATAATACTTTTATTATATTTTCTTCTTTTTATTTTAAATATTGTTGTTAATTGTTTGTCAAAATCTATAACACTATTTGAGAAAAAAAAGAGTTTTTGTTTTTTAAGAAGTTTTAACGCGTATAGAAGCTTTAAGATTAAAATGTTCTTGCAATTTCTTTTAATAATTAAATTTTTTCTTCTAGTTTAAGTTTGTTTTGTTAAAAGATATTTAGCAATATAGTTGCTTATAAAAAGCAATTTATTTGCAAAAAGCAATTTAGTTTTACTCTTTAAAAGTAATTTAGTTTTGTTTATAAAAAGCAATTTATTTATAAAAAGCAATTTAATCTTGTTTATAAAAAACAATCTAATTATTTTAATTTTAAATTTTGTTTTGTTTTATCTAGTTTAAAGCAAGAAGTTTCTAGTTGTATTTTTTAAACTATTCAAAAAAAAAACTTTTCAAAAATCAAGTATCGAAGCTTTTTGTTTTTCAAATTTTTTATCGAACAATGTACGAAATAAGTTAAACAATTTTTTATATAATTTAATGTAGTTGTAAGATGCGAATGCGCCTGCTCCTCGTTGACGCACTAAGATATAAAAGACGTAAGATATAATAGACTTGTATTACTATATCTCAACTATATAGAATAGATAGTAGTAAGACTAATTGTTAAAAAACAACAAGAAACAAGCTTTCTTTCTATTTAATACTTGCTATAACGTGCGAGCCTATTTCTCGCTATTTAACTAGAAAGGAGTATCGTGTTATTCGAAGCTTTTATAGACACTTAAGATTATATGCTTTGTTATATCTTGAGGCGCTAGCGCGTCGAAGACGCTATAACATTATAGTTATCTTCTCTCTTAAAGTATTGATTCCCAATAATGTAAGAAGCTATATTAGTCTTACTAAGACAAAGGCGTCTATTAAGTGCCAATATTACAAAAGCTTGTTAAAAATCTTCTCAAATCTCTTTGAGAATTAAGAAAAAAAGAGTTTTTTGTTTAATAGAAATAAATTTATATGTTAACTCAACACAACTTGTAGAACAACGTAATAGCGACAATAACAATTTATAATGCGTTATTGTTTTGTTATTTGTTGTTATTAAAGTTCTAAATAGAATTTAAAGTAAAGCTAACGTTGCGTAGACGCTAGATAAATTATAAATATAAATATTGTTATTTTTTTTTTCTTTTCTTTTTTTCTTTTTATATTTTTCTTAATTGCAATTGCTTTATTGCTATAAATAAATTGTCGCAAAGACAATAATGCGTAAAGCTTATATATATAATGCAAATCTTAATTAACATATTTTTTGCTTCTTTTTTTCTTGTTTTTTTAACTATATCTTTTAAGAAATTAAAAGAATAAAAAAATAAACAATCTTAATACTTTGTTGTATATAATATTGATATATTACAATTTATAATAATTTTTTATATATAATTTGCGTAAACAAACATGTATATGTTTGCGAAAAAAGAAATATTTATGTTTGATGCAAAATTTTTTATCGCGAATCAAATTATTGTATTGCGATAAATTTTGTTCGCGTTTACGATGCAACAATTGTTAATATTTACTAGTTTGTTAAATACTTTCGAAATAATGTAAAGAATTTTGTTATCGATTATCGCAAAAGACTTAAGATAAAAGATATAATTATTAAATATATAAAGCATGTGCAAAAGAATATAGTTCGCATAATAAAAAATTGACAACGCGATAAAAAGTTTATCTTATTAATAACAAATCGAACTTAATTTTGTATTTGTCGATTCGAACGAGATTTAACTCTCGCTCAAAAGCGTTAAATTAAACTCGAACAAAAGTTCGCAAAAACAAAGATAACTCGAAATAAAACTTTCGCTAAAGCGCAATAATTGATCGATCTACTTTTTAAAAAAGTATTAAAGATAAGCATTTTTGTTTGCTTTTTAACATTTTATTAATATACTTTTAAGATTTAAAGCAAAATAAAAACAAAAACGAAAACAAATCATTAATAAAAACAAAAAAGACAAAGTTAAAATAGATTGTTTTTAGATTTGTTACTAATTTAAATAAAACAAATTTGAATTTTTTTTTCGCAAAGTTTTACAATTTTGCGACAAGATTTCTTATTAACTCTAACTTGTTAACAAGATTGTTAAATAAAAATATAATAAATTTTATTTTAATTCTTTTCGCGTTTTGTTTGTTTACATTTTTTAAAAAATAAAGAATGCGAAAATGCGTATAAATAACGAGAACAAATTTGTAACAAAAACAAAAAAGATTGTACAAAACAAATCTTTTGTAGTTTATTTTTCTTAAAATAATGTAAATACTTTGAACAACTTCGAAGACTTGTCTATAATTGACTCTAAGAAGTTCGACAACTTATTTTTAAATAAATTCGAAAGCTTTCTTTAGTTGTTTTGAGACGAATTTAATAAAATATTAAAGACTTGTTAAGTTATTACAATACGTTGTTAACTAATTAACAATAATAAGATAGCTTTGTTTTTAAATTATGTTTTAAGTATTTATGTTAAAAGAAGCGATCTTATTATTTCTAGCATTTTGTGTAACAAAATAAGAAAGTCTTTTTACGTAACTTAATTATACGACGACAATGCAATAACAATTGCGCGATATTTTATCAAATAAATTATTGTTAATATAATTGTTGTTGTCGCAATACGCGTTGTGTTATCTTTTTTGCTTTTGTTTGTTATGTATTTGTTTCTTAAAGTTCTTTCGCAACTTATTAATATTATTTAGAAATTTTTCTCTTAATTATTAATTATATTTTTTGCTCTAATTTATTTATTTAATTTTATATTATATTTGTTTCTTTAACTTAATTTTGTTTAAAATTTTTTCAATCTTTTATTAGATTTTGTTGTTAACAAATTTTGAAATTTGCAATATTTGTTTTGTTTATTTATTGCTAACGCAATGCAAATATAATTTTAGAAATAAAACATAAAAAGTATTATAAATTCAATAAATATTAAATAGAATAAGACAATAAATTTACATTTTAATTTTGTTTTTAATTCTAAATAATTTAACATATTTGTGCAATATCTTTTTGCTAAAAAAAATTTGTTTTAGATTTCTAGTTAAAAGTATAATTAATTCTTTTATAGCAAAGCTCTTTAACTTATATCTTTTATTGTAGTATTTCGTCTATTGCGCAATAGCGTTTTTAAGACGTTTCGCTAAAACTTTTTTTAAATTATAAAGTTATTTTACGCGTTTTTGTGTCGATAATATCTTCTCTTTAATAAAGTTGTTTTTAACTTTATAATAAATCTTCGAATAATAATTGTATATTAAATAGAACAACAAAGCTTCGATTAAGATATAATAACTATTGTTGTAGACAAATTTTATTATTGATAATAGATTTGCTTATCTTGTTTATTTAGTATTAGCGTAAGTGCGAAAATAGTATTTAAGAGTTTAATTTTGTTGTTTAATTAAATTATTTATCTAAGAATAAAAAACAATACTTAATTGTCTTTTAATTTGTGTATAAAAACATACAACAAATTAGAAAACACTAATAAAAATAAATCTTTTATTATTTACTATGCTAGTTGACGTTTCGAAGCATAAAACAATTTTATTAAAAAAAAATTCGCTAGCTTTGCGACATTAATTTTGATAATTACAAGTATATGTTACGAGCCTACGCCAGTATATAGCCTACGCACAGTATGTAGCACCAGGAACGGGTA
>JAABUL010004483.1_pt1 | contig 18636 bp, 20 predicted proteins | sample 5559151 | NCBI WGS metagenome assembly JAABUL01 (sample SAMN10711876, study PRJNA513368) | rock metagenome | isolation source: Antarctica rocks | place: Antarctica: Victoria Land, Pudding Butte sud | reverse complement strand
TTCGACGATAATAACTTTTTGCTCAGAATTTAGCATAACTTTTGCTAATTCTCGCTCAATCGTGTATAATTGCTCGTCATCTGCGTTTTGTGACTTTTCGTTGTAAATATTGAACAATAAAATTTCTTCCTGAATTTTATTGTTCGCTATTGATATCGCTTGCATATCTTCGCTATTGACTATGTCTGATCTTGATGTGCATGTAAATTTCTTTGCGTTTTTCGCAACAAATATCAGTACTCTGACACGAGTATTCTGAACATTTGGTTTGATGCAGATAAACGACGAATGCGAAATTGTTATATTTTCGTCTTTCACTCATGATTCTTGTAGTATAACAATGTCTGTCTTGTTTTTCGCAAATTCCATGCATGCATGCATAATTTGCGTTGACCTTGCGCAGTTGTGCTGTAGAATTCGAATATTCGACGTGTTTGCAAAGCTTTCGTCATTTGCATTGTTTTGTGACATTTCGAATGCAATACTCATTACAATTCCGTGACTAGATGATCTTTTTGTGAGCTAATAGACTGAGCTGCCTGATATGTTTTGCACATTGCGCTATTTGCGAAGTGCGCATTTTGACAGTTGCAACATCTAGAAATCATGTGATTGCATGATTGCTCGTCTTTGCACGTAGGTAATTGACATTTATGATTTCATGTCAGATGATTTCGTTCATAAAACAAGCATCTTGATAATTTATTGCACTTGTTCTGCAAATGTTCGAATGTTTGACATCTCTGACACTGATTGCTTGATCGATAATTTCGATATTCGATCGTTTGATATGTTGATCTCGCTGCTAGAATTCGTTTTTTCAGATGCTTTTGTGCTTCGACTTCGATTTTGAACGTCAGTATCGTTGAAGCATGATTCTTTCTTGCTCTATTTTCACCTTTTGATAATTATATCGAGTTGATTATCAGCTTCAATTCAGAGTTGTACTTCTCTAGCTCGATTCTCAGATATTTCATCTTGATCTTCATGTTGAAGATATTAATTTTCAGACTGTGTATCACTATCTTGTACCATTTTTCATTCTTCTTGATACTTTTGAGTTCAAATATATGCTTTCATATATCTCTTTGCTTCAGTAGAGCTTTCGCGATGTATTTCTCTGAAATCATTAAAGCAATATTGTTATCTCTTTGTGTTTTAGTCACTGTAGCGACTATTATATCAGACTTTGCCTTCTTCAGTGCGTTGTTCACTGCATTGCGCATTTTCATCGTCTTTAAAGTTCAGTTCTCATTTTTGAAATTGACAATAAGTCTTCTTTCGCGATACAATATTTCTTGTGATTTTGGCGAGAATTTCTTGGTAATTCGATTTCATTCGTCTGCATTTGCATTCACATTTGCATTTGTGTTTGCATTTGCATTTGCGCTTGTGACTTGAGCTGCTTTTTGCGCATATGTGAGCTTCTGCGTTGGTTTTTGCGAATTTTGCATGACTTGCGACGTTTGCGAAACCTGCGTCTTCTGCGAGATTTGCGAATTCTCTGTCATTTGCTTTGCATTGATTCTCTTTTTGATGTTTTCAGCATTTTGTTGAATCAATTGTAGAATGATCTTCAGTTTGTTGTTTGTTTAACTTTGAAGTTGATCAATTTGCTTCTGAATCAAGTTTTCTATGCTTTCATTGCATGCTCTTCAAATGTATGTTAAGCTATGATTTATAGTCTCTTTCTGTTCTGATAATGCTTGTCTTAGCTGATTGATTGCGAATTCAATTCTTTCACGCAGTCTCTTTATCTGCATCTTTTTAAAGATGACATCGTAGCACTTGCTAGTACTAACTTCGATGCTAACTTCTTTTTGCGAACTTTTTATCGCTTTTCGCTTTTTCATTTCTTTGAATTTCACAATCGCTCATGTTTGCTCTTTTTGCTGCGAATTTGCATTTCGCAGATTGATTGTATTCTTGTCGTTGTGTGCATTTGCATGTGAATTTAGCATTAATGCATGAAGTGAACTAAACATGTATTGCGTTTTTCTATTTGCTGATGTGAGCGATTTTTGTTGACTGCAAAATAAATCAACAATGTCGTTCTGCAGTTATTTGCTTGTTGATGAACTCATGCTAAGTTCATCTCATAGATTTATTTCAATCTCTAACGTTGACTTTTTGAATTCTATTGTTGATGTTTTGAGTTCTGATGTTGAGCTATTGCTTTCGCTGAGTTTCGCGTTAATGTCTGCGAAATGAGAAGAAGAAGAGCGCATGAAGCGACTTTTTATATTTCTTTTCATAGAAGATTTTCCCGCGTTTTAAGCTTTGAACTTCTAGAAAATTTTCTTGACATCACTTAAATATTTCTTTAATCTCTTACTCAGAGCGTTTCACGTAAACAGTAACTTTAGTGTAAAGATTTCTCAATTTCTATCTTGAAATCTGCAATAGATCGTCTTCTATTATCAACTTATGTCAGATAAAAACGATATAAATCTAGTCTGCAAAAGTCTAGATTACTCTTTTTGATAGAAAATGCTTGACGCAATTGCTTTATATTTCATGTATTGAAGTAGTTGCATTATCTCGCTCAGAATAGTAACGACTGATCTTGATTTATTATCTTGCACATCAAGAAAAGGTAAAACAGATAGTGATTTGATAAGAGACGCTGTACTTCTCTGAAATAACGTTGTTCTCTGTGCAATCTTTGAACACAAAAGAGTTTGATTTCGATTTTTGCATCAGTACGCAGTCTTCTGTGCTGTTCTGAAGTCGATTGATGATTTGTTCTTTTCATGTGAGTTTGCTCTTCAATTTATCAATCAAATTACTGTCTGAATTGATGATTCTTTCTTCTGCGTTGATGAACTCTCGTTTCGCCGCCGATTTTGGCCTGCGTGAGCGCGAAAAATTTCGATTTTCGATTTTGACTTGCGACGCAATCATCTGTGAAGCTATTAAGTCGAATAAGAGCTTGTTTCAATCATATGATTGTGCTCTATAACTTGCTGATCGATTTAATATATCATATGCTTTGATAGATCACTTACTAAATCTAGTACATGATGCGTTCAATTCAATCAAATGATATTAAAACGCAGTAGAATATACAAAATAGTAAAACACATCAAGCGCATCACAAGCAATGTCATTAACTGTTATTACTTCTTTCAGCTGCAGCTTCTGTACATCAAACAACTCAGATTTACATATGTTGTTTAAACAATCTTTCACACACGTTGTGATCATAAGCTTCTTTCTCAGTTTCATCTGATTGATCATAAAGATTGCAATAATAATTACATCATCATCTTTTGATGCAGTCTTGAATACTGTCTTGAGTCAAAAAGACTCATTTAATGTTTGAAATTTAAGAATTCAAACATAAGCATTTAATGAATGCATTGAATAAATTTACTCATCACAATGCATGCAACATCTTTCTTTGTACATTAAATGCAGCGTTAATACATCACTTTTTCATGAAACTCAACATTGCAGCTTTGCATCATCTCTTCATCATGAAATTGTGATGATTGAGTTTACTAAATGAATAAATGAGATCTATAAGAATGATATGACAATGTGATATTCTAAGCAGACACAGAATGAGTATATTTTATGATAAAGCTAATTATTAAGAAGCTCTCGATAACTCAAGAAAATTAATTGACTATAGAAAGTTTGTCAAGCATTGTCAAGTTGAGCACAACATAACTCAGAACATATTAAGTCAAAGATATGACGTAGTCTAAATGATGTCTTGACAAAGTCATAGAGTTTTAAAGTTAACTCAGATCTGATCTTCAACTCAGTTTCTGACTCTAGTCTTTGATCTAACTTCTATGTGTCAATTCATCATGACAATTGTTTTCTTTTTTAAGTAAGTTCATTCTTGATTTCAATAATTAATGTCTTTGTTTAGTCTGATAAATGATGACGCGTATTCATTGATTCACTCTAGAAGCTCTCAATAAAAACCTTCAAATCTTTGTGAGAAAACAAGAAAAAAAGAAACTTTTAATTGAATGATGATTCATCTTCAATTATAATATGTATAAATGACATTGTAAATAGTATATGTGTTGTGTAGTTGATGTAGATGACAGCAATGATGACGTGTAGATAGCACATAAACATTGTTTACATTTCAAGTAAATGATGTGATTAAAATGATAAAGTGTAGACAAGAAGAATGTAGATCATGCAACTCATCTTGAAGATCATGCGATCTCTTTGATCATTCAAAGCTAAGACTTACGCTAACGCTCAAGCTCATACATAAATTTCATGATTGCATAAATCTTTACATTTGTAACTACTTCATCATTAATACACAATCACTTCTTATCAACATTGATTAATCAATCATCAATCACTAATTAATCACTATTCACTAATCAATATATTTTCAATCAAGAATGTAGAATGTTAATTAAATCATGAATGAATTCTTATTTATATGAGATTTGTTGCAAGCATGCATCTTGAATTTGTTGAGATCATGCCTAGAATTTAACCACACTGCAGCAAGATAGTGTGTAACTGAATAGAATGTTTGATCAATAAAGATAGCTATAACTAGAATATTAAGAATACAGAAGAAATCAAAGGGAAATTTCAAGCTGTATCTATAGTAGAGCAAAACAAAGAGAGCGAAGCAGATTTGCTCGAGTATCGAAAGCGCTAGAATAGAGTGTTGAGACTAAAGGTTCAACATAAGCCAAAATCTTTAGAGCTTGTTGACTAGAAAACTCTATTCAATCTCAACACACTCGTAACATTATCTTCTTCTCTTTAAAAGTCATGTCTCTATGACTTGTAGTGTAGTTCATAGCACTGACGTAGAGTCTTGATGCCTGTCTTTCTATCAATCTTTTTATTGATTCAAATCAACTCGTCAAATGTCTATTGTAGCAGACTCACTATATGAAATAGAGTGATCATTGAAGCAGACTCACTAGTTGCACGTGAACGCGAGATAGATTGATTCACTGATAAATCGAGCGATGAGAGTAGATAGATCATTGCATTGACGAAGAATGTCATTAAAGCAGACTCACTAGTCAACTTGCTCATCAAAGAGATCAACTTTCGACTTGTCATTGTAGCAGACTCACTATTTGCATGTGAATGTAGAATCAGATTCACTGATAGATAAGACGATGAAAGTAGGTAAATCATTGCATTGACGAAGAGTATCATTGTAGCAGACTCACTATGAGAACGTCATTTGTAGTAGCAGACTCACTAATTTGATCTGATGACACAGATTGTTTTGACTCGTCTGATTCACGAGCTTGGTTCAAGGCGAAGAGAAAAAGAGATGAGTTGAACAGCTTATTTTCACTCGTCTGCTTCATGAGAATGAGTTGATTCTAGAGCAATTCACGAAGATTCTTTATCGTGATTCTCTTAATCGAGTGAACTGTGTGTACTTAATGAGCGATAGATTCTCTAGCAATTCAAACAGTCTTGTCGTTGATTCTATTGACTCTCTGATGTTGTTCTGTCTTTCGATTGCGTCAATCATCAGGTAAAACAAATTTCTTTATACTCGTTTTGTTGTTCATCAAGTAGCTTGAATGAGTAATAAAATTGATATCATGTGGTAAATGAATTCTTAATATAATGTTGAGATCATGCCTAGAATCTAATCACACTGCAGCGAGATAGTGCGTAGCTGAATAGAATGTTTGATCAATAAAGATAGCTATAACTAGAATATTAAGAATACAGAAGAAATCAAAGGGAAATTTCGAGCTGTATCTATAGTAGAGCAAAACAAAGAGAACGAAGCAGATTTGCTCGAGTATCGAAAGCGCTAGAATAGAGTGTTGAGGCTAGAGATTCAACATGAGTCAAAATTTCTAGAGCTTGTTGACTAGAAAACTCTATTCAATCTCGACACACTCGTAACAGAATTAGTCTAACATAAATCATGTTAAACTATCATAAACTAGTATAAAGCTGATGTTGACACGCTAGTGATTTAACATGTCTTAATGAGTATAAGATTCTTGATGTGTTTTATCTTCTTTCTTCTTTAGCTTTGAACTTCTAGTTAGAATACACTCATATGATTCGCTTTATGCAAACTCATAACATTAGTTCAAAGCTCATTAATCTTGCTATCAACATGTAAATGATATAAAAACAAGCTACACAACTTAAATCAGAAGTCGAACTCAGAAATTTTGACAGCAGAATCAGAACTTAAACTCAGAAAGCTCAATAAAAATCAGAAATTTCTAAAGAAGAATCTTGATTCAAAATCAGAAATTTCAATAGAATCAGAATCAAAGAACATGAACGCGTTGTTCTTGACTAACTCTTTATTGAGCTCATCATCAGAAATCAGAAATTTCAGCAGTACTTGAACTCAGAAAGTTTGATAGAGTAACATCAGAATCTCGATCAGCAATTTTCTACTCATACAATAACTAGAAGCACAGAATCAGAATCAGTGAGCATTGCTCGCTACAACTTTCAAAATGTTAGAAGAGAATCACTTCTATCACAGAATCGAGCAACATCAGAAGAAGAGAAAGACATGAATGCAATGTCAAACACAGAAAAAGAGAACATGAATGCATTACTTTTTGTTTACGAAATAATCAAGATCAGCGTCAATGAAAAGCTGAATGCTTGAATAAGCACTCATGAAGCAGACAACATTGTTGTTTTTATCAAGTACATATGTCAACAGCACGATATTGAAATCGAGATTCACAATGACATGATTCAGATGTTAGAAGATGTCAACGAGATAAACATCATGTTGAAGATTATGCAGACGCGTCTGCAGAAAGAAGTTAGAAACAAGAACGTGATTATACGTCATTTAGAAGCTGCATCAAGTTAATAAAGCACTTTGATTTCTGAAGATTAATTCTTGAAGTCAATCAAGTTACTTGATTCATTTTTGTTCAAAGATTCAACGCAGAATGTAAATAATTAACTGTTTTAAATGTGAAATAAGTTGAAGACAAATAAGAATCATTTTTCTATTGAAGAGTTGAAGATTGCATACATCGAAAGTTGAGTCAGTGAAGCTGCGATCAAACATATTGCATCTTGCATGTAGAATATCTTCTTGAACTCGTTTCTAGAAGTTGAAGAAGTACTATCGATGATTAATAAAATGTACGACAATCTTAATCATCATCACACGACTCAACGACAGTACTTGAAGCTGTATCAGAATAAGATCTTCTTTCATAAATTTTGAATGAAATTTCAGAGATTTAGTGCAGAACTAAAGTACAATAATGAGACTTTACTAAATGATTTTCAGCATAAGATCAGCTCAGATCTTCAACAAGTAATGCTCAATGAATGAATCACAGATTTGAATGAGTTTGTCAACATCTGCATGCAAGCGAATGTTAAATTAACTGAATTGAATGCTCAATCAGTTGTCAAAGCATCAGCAACTTAAGCTGCTTGCTCTGTCTTTAGCACATTGGCTGTTTGATTCACGTCATCAGTTTCTTCGTGAAAGAAACTCAGAAGATTGAATCTCAATTTCATTCAGAAAGAGTTGTTTAAGAAAAAACTCTGCTTCAAATGCAAAAAGTCAAAACATAGAGCATATGACTGTCTTGAAATAACTCAAGTGCATGAAATCACTGCGAATTTGAAAAATGATCTGTCTTCGTCAAAGTAGTGACTGAGAATGATATACTCATATTCTGTTTCATCAGCATGTTTGACAATTTATTTGATTTCAAGTTGTTTATTATTGATGTCATCTTAAGTAGTTTAGAAAAAATATTCAGATTTCTCGCTCTGATAGATACTGAAGTCACTGACATGACTTTCATTGATGAATTTTTGATGTCAAAGCTATGTGAATGCTTTGATATTCAGTCAATATCGCTGTCAAAATCAAAGTTGATTCAATTATATGATGAAATCTCTGATTGAAAGTTGATTACATACACTCTGTATACATTGATCATGATACAAAAACATAAGAATGAAATGATGTCTTTATTAATAACTTGTCTAGAACAGCACAAGATAATCATTGAAAATCTCTGGTTGAAAAGAAATCAAATTTTGATAGATTCTGCAAATGATCAATTAATATCATCATTGAAGATTTGAACATCGAAATCTGTTGTTTTGAAAGTAAGCAGTCAATCAGCATTTCACAGATTTGAGTCAAGTGAAATCTGCAAAATGAAACAAAAGAACTTGAACTTGATTGTTACATTAATGATCATTTTAAAAAAACTCATGAATCAGAAATCAGTGAATAGATTCATTGAATCTACTCGATTCATTGAATCTGCTTTTATAGCAAAGCAAAGCACTCAAGTTAATCTCAATCAACTTCAACTCTTTCAGTCAACTGAGAAAAAGAAACTCATTAATATCATCATGATTGAAGTCGCTGTGTATCAAACTCTAGTCAAGAATAAGAAGATCAAGATCTTTTTCTTGATCATTAGTGAAATCAACAAAGTGCTTAGCTCAGTCGAAGATTTCGCGAAACTAAATGAAATGATCTTTGTCATGTCATTAAATAAACTGAAGAAGAAGCTTTTAATAATTTATCACAACTTTCTGAATGTTTTTGATAGAGAAAAGACAACACAGTTGTCTTTGCATTGATTATACAATCATAAGATTGAATTAAAAGATGAGAGTTAACTTTTTAGAAGTCAATTGTATTTTATGTTGAGTTACAAGTCGCAAAAGATCAAAGAGTATTTAAAAGAGAATTTGAAGAAGAAGTTCATCACACTCAGCAAAGCTTCTTTTGCTTCGTCAATACTATTTGTCAAAAAGAAAGATGATAGTCTTTGCTTTTGCATGAACTATTGAAAACTGAATGCTCTGATTAAAAGAAATCGTTATTCAATATTCTTGATAGACGAAGTATTAGCTTGAATTCAAGACAGTAAGTATCTGACTCAACTTAACATTATTGTTGCATTCAATAAACTGCGCATGAGTTCAGAAAGCGAAGATTTAACTACTTTTGTTACTTTCTTCAATGTCTACAAGTATAGAGTAATGCTTTTCAAATTGATCAATGAATCTGCGTTCTTTCAGCACTATATCAACAATGTATTGTTTGAATGTCTGCATAAATTCTGTCAAACATATTTGAATGATATTCTTATTTACAGTAAAATCTTGAAGAAACATAGAACTCATGTGAAAGAAGTGCTAGACAAGCTTCGCGAAGTCGACTTGCAGATAAACATTGACAAGTGCAAATTCAAGATTCAGAAAATCTCGTTTCTTGAACTACTGATATTCATCAATAATCTACGAATGAATTCTCGAAAAGTAGATGTGATTTGAAGCTGAGAAGTGTTGCAATCATTGACTCATGTGCAGATCTTCATTGACTTATGCAATTTCTATTGACGATTCATAAAGAATTTCTCAAAAATCATTTGACTCATGATAAAGCTGACTTAAAAAGATTATCTTTTTGAATGAACAGAGATTTGTCAGATGATCTTTGAAGAACTAAAGTAATAAATGATGACAGTTTTCATTCTGAAGCATTTCAACTCAATCAGAAAAGTTATTCTGAAAACGAACTTTTTGAATTATGTGAACGACGAAGTATTGTTTCAGTATGATGATGAAAACATCTTACATTCAGTGATCTTCTATAGCAAGAACATGATTCTTGCAAAATGCAACTACGAAATCTATGACAAAGAACTGCTGATCATTATTCGCTGTTTGAAACATTGATGTCTTGAATTGAAATGTACGAATATTTTGATCAAGATCTTCATCAATCATCTGAATTTAAAGTACTTCATGATCATCAAAGAATTGATCAGACAACAAGTTAAATGAGCTGAGAAGTTATCTGAATATAACTTCAAGATCATATATCAGTCGAAAAAACAAAATCTGAAAGTTGACGTGCTGATCAGAATATCAGATGTCAAGTCAGTTAAAGCAAATGATGATTGAAAGCTATATCAGTATCAGATGCTATTGTCAGAAGACAGATTAAAACTTCAGTCAATAGAAAATGATCAGAAAGTTGATCAAGATCTGACTCAAATCTTGCTCAGATCTGATTCAGAATCTGACTCAGATTCAAAACTTGAATCAAAAGTTAATTAAAATTCGATCGAAGAAATAATTTCTATTCAGAATCAAATTATAGTTGAAAATTGAACGAATCAACTGTGCTTTGATATTTGAATAATCATGAAACAGAACAGAAGAACTTGTCAAGATATTGATTTAAACAATTGCAAAGTACTTGATGAAGTACTCTGAAAAGATGACAGACTATGAATTTTTCAGTCAATGATCACTCAATTAATAAGAAAAGCATATGATCTTTCGATCAATGATCACTCTGACATGAATCAAACGTTGAACTTGCTGAGATGATCATATTGCTGATCGAATGTGTCAAAATTGATTAGAACTAGTCAATAATTTAGTTGAGATCTGATTTAGATCTGACTCAGATTTGACTCAGATATGATTCAGCATCTTTTTTCTTTTCTAGCATCTTTTAATCAGCTTTTATTGTCTTTTAGACAAACACACTTCTTTGTGTTACGAGTGATCAACAGATTTCTATGACAAACACATTTCTTTGTGTCGCAAACATCTTTCAAATCAACACTTTTCTTGTGTTTCAACACGTTTTCTTTGAGACTAGCGTCGATCTGAGTAACTATTATATAAAGCATGTTCTTCTTGCCTTTTGTATCTTCTTTCTTCTGTATTCTTAAAGTCTTAGTTATAGCTATCTCTATTGAATTAAACATTTCACTCACGACATGATTAGATTGAATATTTAAACATGATTTCAACATTACTTTAAAAATTCATTAATCACATGATACTGATTTCATTACTCATTCAAATTCACTCGACTAACAATGAGACAAGTATAAAGAAATTTGTGTATCTGATGATCAATGACATCGAAAGACAGAATAATATCAAGAAATCAATAGAATCAACGAGAACATATGATCATGTGATTGCTAGAGAATTTATCGCTCAGTCAGTAGCATCAGTTCAAATCGATTAATAGAATCAATGATAAAGAATCTTTGTTAATTGCTTGAGAATCACAAAAAAAAATTCTCAAATCAGCAACACTCTTCTTTGAAGACTAAACACTTTAACAAACGATCTCACTACATACTATTGAGCATCGTTCTTCGCTCGATCATCAACTTTTCGCTATGACTCGATTATCTGTGAACAATTTCTTTGAGAGTAATCAAAGCTCTTATTCTTCTGACACTAAAGATTCAGTCATCTATTCTGAGCTATCATCTTGCATATCAAAATATTTTAGAATTGATATCGTATAAAAACATTGATACTCTTTGTATCATTCTCAGACTTTCAATAAATCTCATGAAGCTTCTACTTCATGAAATATAAAAAATGTAAAGCAGTTACAACATTGAGTTGAACAAGATTCAGAAGTTTTTCTAGAATATTTGAACAGTCTTCGAACTCAACGAGATCTAGGCGTAAAAGCTTGTGAGCTATTTGACAAGATATCAAGTGAACAAATATGAAAGACTCATTTCAAGAAAATGAATAAAGTCAAAGAACGCTTGAATCAATTAAATCAAACGTTTTGAAATCAAGTGACTGAATTGCAACATTAACTGCAATCATTTAAAAAAGTCACTTCTTTTTCTTCTACTTTGTTCAATTTCTTCAAGCGATTTCAAAAGCTTTCAAATTCATTTCTGTTTACTGATGAAAAAAAATCTATCTGAAATGATTGACAAGAAAAGATTCGTGACAAGCTAGAAATCAACGTCGATCATTTCAATATCAATAGAGTTATTTTGATTTACGTTCACTTCAGAATCAAAGAAGACGCAGTCAAAGCTACTTTAACTTAACATCAACAAGATTCATTGAATCTCTATGTCACAGTCAATGATTTGTTAAATAAACTTGCTCAGCTTTATGATGATTTCAACAAAGAGACAAACTTTCAAAGAAAATACGTTAATCTCACTCAAGAAAAGAGCAAATTCAGTGAATTCTATTCAATGTTTCAGCATCTGTTCTCTTATTTGAAATATCATGATAAACAGTTAATCGTTGATTTACAAGACAAGATAGTTTATCATCTTCATGCAGCTTGAAGTAGTCAGTTGATTCAGTCAGAATCTCTTAATGAAATTCATAGTTATCTGATTCATTTGAACAATGAGCATCGAGTCATGAATGACATCAAAGAAAAGAAATTCTTGGTCAAAGTCAGAAAGTAAGTTATCTTTGCTGAGAAATAAGATTCATTGAATCTTTATAGAAAGATTGAGATCACTACATTTGTTGATCATTTAAAGTTGCATGACGCGATTTTAACTAACGTCAAAGACATTGATTTACAAGCTGAAATCTGTTTCATCTGTCACAAATCAAATCATACTTCTAAAGAGTGCTTTGATTGATCGAGAGTCAATGCATTAGAAAATGACGAGTTTGATCGATTTACATTGAACTCTGAGTTCAATTCTGATTCAAAAAACTAACTATCTCTTTCAGAATCATTGAAGAGATAGAGATCATATCTTTGTGCAGTCAAATTGAAGTTTTATTGAAAGAAAACTATTTTGAAAAGTCATTTCTGATCAATGCTTCTCTTATCTCTCAGAGCAATTCTTTCAGTCTTCATTCTTTGATAGATAGTGATTTTGTCATCTACACGCTGATACATGACAAGCTAGTTAATAAAGTATGTCAGAAACTTGAAATACAATTTATATTACTAGCAAAAGAGAAGTTAATACGAGACTATGATGAGAAGTTAGCTAGAAAGACTATTACTCATAAGATTCTATTCAATCTCACGATTGAAAGTCATAAGAAATTGACTATGTCAATGCTGATAGCTGATATCGAGCATCATGAAGTCATATTGAGCAAACTTTGAATAAACAAAAATGAAATATTATTGAACATGAGACATGATACTATCGTATTCTCTGATCAATTAGATATTTCTATTTCGGTTTTTTCGATCTCATCAAATACAAAGCATTCAAGTTGATCATGATTAACTTCGATCTCTTCAGCAGCTTACAGCAAGATCTTTAAGATGCTCAAACACTCAGTTTCATTCATTCAGAAAAAGTCATTCTTGATTTAAAACATAGACGTTGTTTCTTTTCAAGCACTAGTAAAACGAAAAAAGAAGAATCAGACAGAGATTTTTGCTATGTTCATTGAAGATATCAATAGAGAAATTGTCTACAATACTTAATGCAAACTAAATGTCATAAACGTCTTTTCTACTGATGAAACGACTCAGAATTTGAAAGATATTAAAGTCAGATTATCATTAAAATATTAGAATTTTCTAAACGTCTTTGATCAAGCTCAAGCAGACAAGCTATCGTCTCATCGTTCATATGATCATAAGATAGAGCTTACTAGTGACGCAACGTCATCTCGCTGTCGAGCATATTGAATGTCTCTCTACAAGCTTCAGAAAGTAAAGAAATATCTGAACAAGAATCTTTTCAAAGAATTTATAATCTTTAGCAAAGCTTCATATTTCTCACTTGTTCTGTTCATCTTGAAAACAAATGAAGATCTATGATTTTGCGTTGACTATTGAAAGCTCAATGCTATTATCAAAAGAAATCACTATTCTCTATCGCTCATAAATGAAGTAATTGACAAAATAGTTGATTGCAAACATCTGACTCGATTGAATATCATTTCAACGTTCAACAAACTACGAATGCACTCTGATAGTAAGAACTACACTATCTTTATTATCACGTTAGAAGCGTATAAGTCAAAAGTGCTACTCTTTGAACTTATCAATGATTCTATCTTGTTTCAGCAGTATATGAATGATGTTTTATGAGACTTTCTAAATGACTTCTGTCAAGTCTATCTAGATGACATTCTAATCTACAGCAAAACTCAACGAGAACATAGAAAACATGTCAAAATAATATTAAGCAGACTACAAGAAGCTGATCTACAGATGAATATTTGAAAGTGCGAATTCAATGTAGAAGAAATCGTCTTTTTAGAAGTCATAGTTTCAGAACAAGATCTTCGTATGAACTTTATCAAAGTGAAAGTCATAGTCAACTGAGCTACGTTGATCAATCTAAAAGAAGTTCAGAGCTTCATGAGATTTGTTAACTTCTATCATCGTTTCATTAAGAACTTCTTGAAGCTAGTCAAATCATTCACTCAGCTGACTAGAAAGAACACGTCTTTTGTATAAAATGAAGTCTGTATTCAAGCTTTTGATGATTTAAAGAAACAAGTCAGCTCAATCTCAGTACTACGACATTTCAATTTCAAATGACAGACTATTCTGAAAATTAATGCATCTGACTACGTCAAAGATGAAATACTATCACAGTACGATGATGAGAATGTTCTTCACTCAGTAACATTCTACAGCAAAAGCATGATTCTCGCTGAATGCAATTATCACATCTATGACAAGAAATTGCTAATCATTATTTGATGTTTTGAACACTGAAGACTTGAGCTTGAATGCATCAAGTTGCTCATTCAGATGTTCATTGATCATCAGACTTTGAAGATCTTTATGAAAAACAAACAGTTAACTCAACGTCAAGTCAATTATCTAGACATTCTATTTGAGTTTAACTTTCAGATCATTTTTTAATCAGGCAAAATGAACATTAAAGTCGATGCTCTAATCAGAATGTCTCTGATCAACGTCTCTGAATCAACTCAGCGTACTGAAGATCACTATCAGATCATTCTGACACTTGATAGAATAAATATTCTAGCTATTGAATCTGAAGTTGATCTCTATCAATAAGTAAAAGATGTCAACAAGACGAATGAGCTTTGCAATGAGTATAGACAAGCTATAAGCGAAAACAAGCTTAAGCTACATAGCACTGAATTGAAGCATTGCAAGATCATTGACGATGTTCTGTTCAGAAAAAATCTACTGTGAGTTTCTGAGAATATGCATATAAAATTGCTAAAGAAAATTCATGATCAGTCTTTCATCTTTCACTCTGACAATTGAAGAACTATTGATCTAGTTCAACGTTTCTACTATTGATCAGATCATTAAGCAATGATTAGACGTTACATTCAAAACTGTCATGTTTATCAACAAAGCAAGACATTTAGAAATAGTATTAATGAACTTCTTCATTCTCTTTTGATTTCACAGAAACGCTGAAAAGATATAGCTATAAACTTCATCACTGAGCTATCTCTATCAGAAGATTATAACGTCATTTGCACAATCATATGTTGTCTCATCAAGAAACGTCATTATGTTCTCTGTCATTGAGAAGACGAGAGCATCTTAGTCAAAGAAACGGTTTGAATCATGCTATGAAACGTCTATCAACTTCATGATCTATCTAGTTCTATTGTTTTGAACAGAGACTTTCAATTCATATCAACAATGTGACAAAGTCTTTGTAAGTGACTAAGAATCACAGCTAGTTTATTAACAGTTTATCATTCTGAGATTGATGATTAATCGAAACAAGTTAATCAAGATGTTGAACGCGAATTAAGAATCTACTGTAACTACATGCAGAATAACTGAGTGAAATGACTTCTCATGATGAAATTCAGCGAGAATTTCAATATTTTCTTCATCATCTCAATGACTTCGTTCTACTTCAATAAGAATTTTCACTCTTGAATGAGTTTTGATTCAGATATGACTGACTATGAAACAACTCATGAACGTTTTAAAGCTAGAAAAGCAAATGATATTGCAATTCAAATGAAAGAGCTTCTTATCTTTGATCTTCAGCAATTGAAAAAGACGAAGCAAATCATTGAAGCTCAGATTAATAAACATAAACGAGACATCATTTATGAAGTAGGCGACTGAGTTTGATTATTCTCTAGAAACATAAAGACAACTAGATCATGTAAAGATTTGAAAGATAAACAGCTAAAACTCTATCAAATCACTGTCAAAGTTGAAATCTTCTATCATCTTCATTTATTGATAAGCATGAAGCAGCTGCATTCAATGTTTAGCTCAAAGCTATTACATTCTTATTCTTAAGACTCGTTATCAGAACAGCATTTGAAATCTTCTAAATCATTGATAATCAAAGATGATGATCATTGAAAGATAGATGACATTTTGAACTTTAGACGCTATTGAGATCAAATACAAGACAAGGTCAAATGAACAGAACTAGATCAAGATGACGAATGATACTATGTCAATAATGAAGAATTCAAGAACTTGAAAAAAGTTCTAGTTGAATTTCATAAGCTTTATTCAGACAAGTCACACTAAGTTGAAAAACAGTGAAAGTTTGCGTTTCATTTGTTCTATTCATGCAAACATGAATTTTCGAAGAAGAGAATAATGTTATGAATGTGTCAGAATTGATTAGAGCTAATCAATGATCTAGATCTGACTCAGATTTAACTCAGATATGATTCAGCATCTTTTTTCTTTTCTAGCATCTTCTAATCAGCTTCTATTGTTTTTTAGACAAACACACTTCTTTGTGTTACGAATTATCAACAGATTTCTATGACAAACACATTTCTTTGTGTCGCAAACATCTTTCAAATCAACACTTTTCTTATGTTTCAACACGTTCTCTTCGAGACTAGCGTTGATCTGAGTAACTACTATATAAAGCGTGTTCTTCTTGTCTTTTGTATTCTCTTTCTTCTGTATTCTTAAAGTCTTAGTTATAGCTATCTTTATTGAATTAAACATTTCACTCACGACACGATTAGATTAAATATCTAGGCACGATCTCAACAGAAGATGAAAACGATGATCAAGCGCTACATTTGAAACTGTTACGTTTGTCGTAGATCAAAAGCATCGAGAGATCAAATCAATGAACTGCTGAAGTCATTGCTCATACTTGAGCAGTAATGACAGAACATATCATTAGACTTCATTATTGATCTATCAGAAAGTGATGAAAACAACGCGATTCTGACAGTCATAGATTGATTGTCTAAGAAATGACATTATATATTATGTTGATCAAATGACGAAGAAACCTTCACAGAACAAACAGTCAAGCTACTGTTGTTATGAGTCTTCAGAACTCATGAACTATCAAGATCAATAGTGTTTGATCGTGATTCACAATGCATATTGATTGTCTGAAAGTCTTTATGTCTGAAACTCAACATCAAGATGAAACTATTCACAAACTATCATTCGCAGATCAATGATTAAACAGAAAGAGTGAATCAGAATGTGAAATGATATCTACGAAGTTATTGCTTGTATATGCAAGATGATTGATTCATCTGATTATTTATGATTGAATTCATTGATAACAATGCTATTTCGCTATCAATTGAACAGTCAACGTTCTTTCTGAATAAGAACTTTCACTCTCATATGAGCTTCGATTTGAACTCAATTGAATATGAGATCACTCAAGCTAGAATCGAAGCAGACAAAGCAAAGAATATATTCGAACATATGAAATGATCACTAGCATTGATTAAGCAAGTCTTAGCAAAAGTCAGAGTCACAATGAAGAAACAGATTAACAAGCATCAAAAGAAAATGATTTACAAGATAAATGACATGATGTTTCTGAATTCTAGAAACATAATGATCTTACGATCATCAAAGAAGCTAAACAATAAGATGCTAGAACTTTTCAAGATTCTGATCAAGATTGAACATGCATATCAACTGAAACTGTTGTTGACTATGAAGATTTATTCGAAGTTTGCGTCAAATCTGCTGCAACTAAATTCAAAAGACACTTTAAAAAAACAATGAAATGAGTTGTTTGATTTTATAATAATTGAAGATGAAGATGAATGAAAAGTGAAGAACATATTGAATTTCAGACACTACAAATGAAACAAATGACTACAATATCATGTCAATTAAAAAGAATACAACGTCAATCTACATTAATACAACGTTGATGAAAGTGAATTTAAAGATTGCTTAAAAGTCATCAATGACTTTCATGAACATTATTTGAACAAGTCAAGATAGAAATTGACTCAAGAAAGATTGACTGAACTGCAGTAATGAAAACATTGCTAAATGAAGAAGAAAGATAATGTTGCAAGCGTGCATCTCAAGTTAGTTTAACATAAATCATGTTAAACTATCATAAACTAGTATAAAGCTGATGTTGACACGCTAGTGATTTAGTGCGCCTTCGTGAGTATAAGATTCTTAATGTATTTCATCTTCTTTCTTCTTTAGCTTTGAACTTCTAGTTAGAATACATTCATATGATTCACTTTATGCAAACTCATAACAAGATTAATCTAGAATTAATCTTAAATTAATCTGAATTATTATTATTATGTTTTCAATTAAATTTTTAAAAGAAAAGTTGATTTAATAATCATTTATTAATAACTTATTGATTAATAATTAATCTAATCATTGAGATAAAAGTTGATCAAATGACAAATGTAGTAGAAAAAATTAATTGATGATTAATATTAAATTAATAGAATGAAAAGATCATAATAATGTTAAGAAGAAGAAAATGATAAGATTTTCAGATTGTTAATTTTCAGATTATTTGCTGATTAATAAATGATTAATAAAATATTACTAATTATAAATTAATCATTGATAATTACATTTTCATATTTCAATCACTTAGTGAATTTTTATTCATGTATAATTACAACAAGTCAGATTACTATTTAATTATTCAAATATTAATAAATGATTAATCAAGA
>JAABUL010004479.1_pt1 | contig 18649 bp, 16 predicted proteins | sample 5559151 | NCBI WGS metagenome assembly JAABUL01 (sample SAMN10711876, study PRJNA513368) | rock metagenome | isolation source: Antarctica rocks | place: Antarctica: Victoria Land, Pudding Butte sud | reverse complement strand
CTGGTGGTGCACCTGGCCACGATAGGCGTCACTCATTTGCTGCTGGAGGAGCGGACTCCGAGCTTGAACGACCGGGACATGAAGTTAATTGAAGCGATCCGCGGCAAGAAGCTCATACCTACCGAGATGCGGATCGATGTGGGGCGGCCTTCGGCGGAGCCGATGCTGTGGATGCCCGACATCGTCGCCGGCGCGGCCGGCGCGGACCGGGTACGCGGCAACCCGCAGTACCTGGATCTGATCCGCTCCGCGGTGACGCAACTGCACATCCCGCTGCGCTGAAACCTGCCCTCGAACAGCGCGAAGGCCAGGTCCCGTCATTCCGGCGGGGGTCCTGGCCTCACTTCCCACGCTCCCAGCAGGAGCGGAGCTACTAGCCACGATACCGCCCGCCACCGATGTTTGTCACGAGCTGTGAAACGTGGACTGCACCGTCGCTGTCACGAGCTGTGAAACGTGACTGCACCGATCAGCCCCCGCCGCTGTCGATGCGTCACGCCCGCACGGTAACCCGGACTGCCCGGCATCCCGCAAGGACTGCCCGGCATCCCGCAAGGAGTGACGCCGGTTTAGAAGCCGTGGGGGAATCGTCGTTTCATGCGGGCTTCGGCGCGGCGTTGGGCGCGGTAGTAGGCGGCCTCTTGTCGGTCCTGGACGGCTTGGGTGTTGCCTGTGGTGTCGAGTTGGTCGGTGATGTGCTGTTCCCGGCCGGCCATCGCCGGGTGGCGGTCGAAGAAGAATCTGTGGCCGGCGTAGCCGGCGCTGTCGCGGTGGACGAGTTGGTTGATCGCCACCGTCAACGCCTCGTACACCGGGTGCAGGCAGCCGTCGGGCAGTTCGTGGGCGGCGATCTGCCGGGTCAGCTCGGCCAGTTCCCCGACCCATTCAGACCGTTCCGGCCGCAGCGCCACCGGTACCTGCACCACCTCGCGGACGGCGATCGCGACGCCGGCGTCGGCGAGTTCGGCGGCGGCGCGGCGGCGTTCCCAGCCGCGTTGCCGGCAGGTCTGGCCGCACCATTTGGGGAGTGGGCCGCGGCGAGCGACGGGCACGTCGGCGCCGCAGCCGGCGCACGGGACGGTGTCGGGGCGGGCTCCGGTGCGGACCCGGCGGTGCACCGTCAGCAACGCATCCACCCAGTCGGGGCTGTCCGGGTCGGGGGTCACATCCTGCTGGCCGGTGGTTAACCCTGCAGCGTCCATCACCGAATATTACTTGTCACAACGGGGTTAACGGACCACGGAGCAAGAGGTGTGACGGTTATGACGGGTCTAATCGTTGGCACAGTAAACTACACCGGTAGCGGGTGGGACCGAAGGTCGCCGGGGCGATCAGGCACAACGGCGGCGACGGGCGGGAGCGGGAGAAGATGGCTACCGGGAGCAGCGCAGCGACGGCGGCGGCAACGGTGACGATCGGGTCGGGGCGGGGACAGAAGGTCCGGCCGGCGACGGTGGCGTGCTCCTGGTGCCGGCGGGAGGTGGCTGTGCCGGCGAAGGGGCGGGTACCGAAGTGGTGCGGCACCTCCTGCCGGCACCGCGCATGGGAACAGCACCGCGCCGCCGAATCCGGCCGGTCCGCGGTGGATGTGGTGGAGCGTGTCGTCGAGCGGATCGTCACCGTGCAGCTACCCGCGCCGACGCGACCGACACTGCCGGCCCCGACACCGCCCGCGCCAGCTGTGCCGTCTGCGCCGACCGGGAGCGGCTGGGCGCCGCTGCTGACCGAACTGGCCCAGCAACTGGACACCGGCCGCATCTACACCCGCGACCTCAACACGATCCTGCCCACCTTCGACGAAGCACTCCAAGCGCTCAACCGCCGGCTAACCCACTGATCAACATGTACGCGTTTAATCTCACGCCATGAGCCGGAGTTCTCCACCCTTGCTTACGCGGTGCAGTACCGCGCTGCTGGTCGTCCTTGCAGTGGCAGGGTTGGCTGTGAACTTCCTCGGCAACGTCGCCCTCCCGCATGGCGCCTAGATGGATTCGACTAGCCGCCATCGGTCTGTCCTTGGCCTTCTTCTGTTCCCCGGAACTGGGCCGTCGGATCCGTCGAAGCAGGGACAACCGCAGGTCTCGGTAGTGAAATCTGGTCGACACCGTCCCTGCCTGCCGCCGGTCGTTGACGCGACAACTACCGAGGCGTTTGCATGCCTTCGAAGCGGCGGAATTGGACAACAGCACCGTCGAGGACCCGATGGTCGGCATCCCCTCGGGCTACCGGCGTCCACCGCCTTGCCCCTGTCCGGCGGTCGCGGCGTCAAGGTCACCGCGCTGATCCGGGACTGGGTGGAACAGCAACTCGCCGACAACACCGACGACCAACGGGTGGTCAGCGTCGCCGAACTCCGCCGCCTCATCGCCCACGCCAGCTGAACCGAATCTGACACGGCACAAAAACACGGGACGAATCGACACACCACCTCTGGGACCTCCCGACGCCAAAGGACGCCGCTACTTCCCATTGCTTGTCAGGGTGCCCTGACATATCCTTGTCAGGTAACCCTGACAGTGTGGTAAGCGGCGGAATGAGACACGACGATGGGCACAATTTGGGACACCGGCTACCGGCCGGCGTATGACCACGAAGGCGCCCCGGTCACCGTGCTGGCCGACGGTCGGGTTTTGCGCAGCCACCACGAGGACAGCGGCGCGGCCGTGACCGGGTCGGTGGCGGGGTGGCGCCCGGGGTGCGACTGCGGCTGGACCGGCAGTCAACTGTTTCCCCGCGCCGAGTACGAGCTGCAACCGGCCGAAGGGAACGTGCCGATCGACGGCATCTACCCCGACGAGGTCGGCCAGTTGTGCACCGCGGAGTGGGAGGTGCACCTGCACCAGGTGCTGCCGCTACTCGCGGTACACGACGCCGCCCGCAAACTCGCCGAACTCACCCCCGCCTACGACGCCGCCCGCGGCGCGCTCGCCGACGCCGTGCACACCGCCCGCCGCCAACCCAGCCCGGCGAGCTGGCAAACGATCGCCGACGTCGTCGGCATCACCCGCCAATCAGCCCACGAACGATGGTCCTGACCCGCCTCCCGCCGACGCACAACGAGAGCCCGGAATCAAACAGCACATATGCTACCGAGCCGCTCGGTAGTCGTTGGCACGACAGCCCAGGTTGGATATCCCCTCGTTGCCTCTCCCCAGTCCTATGCCGGCACCCCAGACCGCGCCCGGTCGCACCCACCCGCGCCGGGCCCAAGCAACGCCCGGACCCGGGGCGGCCGCCGACCGCGGCGGACACCCCGGCCGACGGCCACGCAAATGCGTAGCATTTGCATATCTTGATGATGTTTTGACGATGACGTTGCGGTTCGCTGTTGCCTGTGATCGCGATGACGTCGTTGTCCGACAGCGGTGGGGCGGGTGCGGCATCGCGTCGGCCGGACGGACCTGCCTCGCCCCCTGAACCCCTCGCCAACCAGCCGAAGTAGCGCGGACCTCATACACTCCGCCGATGCGAAGGCTGCGCCCGATCATTGCCGGTGTTGTCCTCGTGGCCAGCGTGGTCGGCTGCAGCTCCACATCAACGCCCGCAGCGTCCACGCCTACGACGAGTTCGGTGATCGATTCGACGAGCAGCTCAATCGGGGATCTGACCACGCCCATGCCCGCGTCGACACCAGTTGTAAAAAGCCCGGCCACGACGTCATCGGTGCCGGCCTCTTCCATCGAGTCGTCCGCTCCGAACTCATCTGGTGAGGATCCAAAGGACGCCGCTTACGAGAAGGCACTCCGGGACCGGGGGTGGGCGCCGGCCATTTCCGATGCGGACCTGGTTGGCGCGGCCGGTGATGCCCAGTCGGTGTGCGATGAGATGCAGGGCAGCGAGACCGATGCCCAGAAGCAGCTCGGTGTTCAGGGCAACGCCATGCTCACCGTCTCCACCTACGGTGTCGACCAATCCACAGCGAACAAGATCATGATCTTCTCCGCACACACGTATTGTCCGGCGTACGAGTCCACCGTTGCGGGCTACCTCGATTCGACCGTGTTCCGGCCCACCTCCTAAAAGAGCGGAGGGGGGTGGAGCTTCTGTCGCTGATCGCGCCGCGGCCGCAGCGTCGACGGCGTACCCGGCGAGCGGCACGGTGCATCGGACTTGAACCGCTGCCTAGGCCAACGCAGGCGAGCCCCCGTGCTGGCATGCGGACAGAAAGTCAGCTTGACCCAGCGGCTACCGAGCGGGGCACGATCGGACAGGTTGTGCTGCGAAAAGATCTTCGGCGCTTCGCACTGTGCCTTTTTTCCCAGGGGGCCGCGCCGGCCCCCCGGACCCCCCTCGCGAACCGCCCGACGCTCCGCGCCGACCGGACCGCACCCGCGCCCTAGCCTGCGCCGCTTCCAGGCCGCTGTTGTCCCCGCTGGGTCCGCCGGTCGCCGGCCTTGCTGTGTCTCACCCTGCAGGACTTGCGCGTGCCTAGTCGGGGACGAACCGGAACGTTTAAGTGTGTGCCTACGTTCGGGCGCGGGTTGCCCTAGTCGGTGACAACCCGTTTTCCCCAAGGTTCGGGGGTTGGGGTCATCTGACAACCAGGGTGTGAGTGGTTGACGGCCGGCATTACCCGGCCGCGGCGGCGGCATGTGCACGGGATCAGCCAGATTCCTCTGGCGGCGGGCTCTGCACCCGCCACAGCCTCGGCGCCTCTTCGCACCCGGGAGTCACCTCACCGGGGAGCAGCTGCTAGCCCTCGTGCTCGCGTTATTCATCCGACACCGTCTCACGGCCGGGCACCCCGACCTGACGGCTTAGGGGGCGCTGGACTTCACTGCGGGTGGGGCCAGCGGGACGAATCCACCCGAGCCGCGCAACACACCAGCGCGCCGACCTGGATTCTGTCGGTACGAGGCGATAGTCTTGCGACTACTTGTTATGTGCAATACCCGGATCGACGGTGCTTGGCGGCTGGTGTCGAATCGGGCGATCGAGCGGCTGAGTGGCCTGCGACGATCGGCTCTTGTAGATGTAGTAGTGCTGTCAGTGCCTCCATGCGAGGTCTCGTAGGAACGCCCCCCACCCTTCCGGGTCGGGGGCTTTTTGCGTCGTAGGCGCGCGCAGCGAGCCCTAGCGTGATAGGCCGCAAGCGTCGGGATGTCGTCGCAGTGATCTGACCAAACCGGCAGGACAATGGCTCATGGCCCGCAAAGCAGCAACGCCGCAACCAACAACCCCAGCGGCGGCCACTCCCATCGAGTGGTCAGCAGCAGAGGCGCAAGCTCGCCGCGAGCTGCAGCGCAACGCCCAAGCGATTCAGAACACCCCACGCGGTACACCCGGCGCCAAACCACCCACCTGGCGACTCGGTCGCTCCCCCGGTAGCACTCCCACCGACAGGGTCAGCTAGCTGACCCCTCGGATTCAGCTTGAATCTCCGTATAGCGCGCGTGTCGCTACCTACTTACAGTTAATACGTGTATTACACTTGTTCGGCATAGCACTAGTGTGCTGCGTACTACTACGGCCATCAAGACACTGGCCCACTTACCGGAGGATTGACGTGTCCATCGTCGCCGTAGCGAATCAGAAGGGTGGCGTCGGCAAGACCACGCTCACCCTGGCCATTGCCAGCGAGGTGGGCCGGAGGGGCGGCCGCAGCTTGATCGTCGACGCCGATCCCCAAGCCAACGCCACCGACACCATCGCCGGCGAGGATTTCGACCCGGATGACGCTCCAACCCTGTACGACGTCCTGGTCTCCGGAGAAGAAGGAGCAGCCGACAGCGCTATCCGATCAACGATCTGGCCTGGTGTCGATCTTGTCGCCGGGGACATCCAGGTTGCTCGTTACGACGAGTTCAGTGGCATCGGCGCCGAGCAACGCCTACGAATCGCCTTAGCTGGGGTGACGGGATACGACCTGGTGCTGATCGACTGCCCTCGAGCGCTAGGTGCCATCACTTCGGCGGCGTTGACTGCGGCCGGGCAAGTACTGGTAATCGCCGAACCCACCAAAGACAGCCTCAAAGGCGTCGGCATGCTCATGGAAACCACCGAAGCCATCCGTAAGCACTACAACCCCGCCCTGACGGTCGCCGGAGTCGTACTCAACCGATTCGGCCGCACCCGGGCACGATCAGTTCGCGCCGACCAGCTCCGTGAAGCTCTGGCCGGGCAAGTGTGGGAGCCGCCCCTGCCGGAGTGGAGCGCCATCGCTCGCATCAGTGAAGCCGGCGACCGACTTCCTGTTGTAGGTCCTGACACGGACCGCGCCGCCCAAGCCGGCCGAATTATCAGCGGATACACCGACCGCCTGCTTGGTACTGGCAAAGTGGAGGTGGCCTAGTGCCTGACAAAGACATACTTCCCAACCCGCTTGTGAAGCGGCTGCCCAAAGCCCCTCGTGACAGTCATCCCGGCGAGCCGATGGCCACCGCATCAGACGCATCCACCACCACGCCGGCAGCAAGCAACTCGAACCGCGTAGGGCCTAACCGGGTACGTAAGTCGCTCTATCTTCCGGCCGACATTGCCCAGGAACTCAGCGAAGCAGCCAACCGCATCCATCACCAATCGAACGGTCGCATCAGCAAAGCAGAAGCCGCCGGGGCGCTCATCAAGTTCGGGTTAACCAACCTGGCTGCCGTACGCAAATACCTACACATCACCAACTAACTACACAGATGCGTCGTATGACGTGTAGTACACACGTGCCCTGATCTGCGAAAGGTGGCGATGACACCGCGTTTAAGCGGTGAGTTGATGAACTCTCTGGAAGGAGACGTCCAGGATCGTGCCGATGTCGCGCAGTGGGGCGGGCCGCGTCGGTGAGCTCGTGGGCGCCTGGGCGAGTTGCCACTGCTCGACGAGCTCGGGCCGCCTGGCGGCGGCTTTGCTTAATGGCGGCGGCGCGTTCGGAGACGTTCTCCACCGAACCGACCTTGGTAATCGTCACCGTCACGGCGACAGCCGACAGCGGGACGTCGAGGGTGACGGCGATGAGTTAGCGGGCCATGGTCTCGATATCGGCGAGCCGCCGGGCCTTGCCGTGGCTCCACGAATAGTGCCTGCAGGGCACGGTGCGGAAGGCACTGGCCGCTGGGGCAGCATCACCCAGGGAACCTCGGACCCGGTGACGTCACAGTGACGATGTGGCGGGCGGCCTGCCCCTCGCCGGGCGGCAAAGGACCTGAGCCGCCCGACGCGAAGAGGGCCACGTTCGAAGCATCACCGCGGCCCGCCGCCAACGAGACCTCCGCGGGACTGCGCACCCTGCTGGAGCAGGGGTCGGCGGCAGAGTAGGGAGCCCCTACGCGGCCATGCCACCTCGGCCCTGAACGGCCGGGAATGAGCAGGCGGGGGAGTGGCTGTGGTGCAGAACTGTTCCTATTCAGCTCAGGGGCTTCTGGGTCCAGTCGTTGGTGAACTGCAGCCCGGAGCGGATGAACATCTGGCTGACAGGGCAACGACGCTCGGTCTCGCTCTGAAGCTGGGCGAACTGCTCGGCGGTGGCGTCGGTCTCGATGCTGACCTGCAGCCGGACGGCGTCGAAGTTGGCGTTGCCCTGGGCACCGCCTCCGATGACCGCAGTGTCGAGGTCGCCCACGGCCTCGGCCTCGACCCGGCCGAGGGTCAGCCCGAGGTCCCGGGCGACCACGGCCGCAACGACCTGGTTGCACGAGGTGAGCGCGGCGAGCAGGTACGACAGCGGGCTCGGGGCGCCGTCCTGGCCCCCGAAGGACGGGTAGGTGTCGACGTGGATGGTGTGCTTACCGTCGACACTGACCGTCTGCGCGACCCCCGAACCGAAGCCGGTAACGGTGAAAGGGACGACGGTGTCCTTGCGACGGACAGGGCTGGGCATGAGGGTCTCCTGAGGTACGGGGATGCGGCAGGGGAGCGCGGGACCGCGGTGTGGCGGTCGCCAAGGCGCGTGGAACACCGGCGCAGGGTGTGCGGTGCGGTGCAGGCTGGTGCGGCGCAGGCGTCAGGCCGGACAGAGCGTGGAGGACAGCCACCCGTGGTCCACCACGCGGCGGAGGGTCAGATCCTGGTTGTCCACCCCGGGATTGTAGCCACAGGGGACGGGGCGCGTCGGACCTGGGCGAGCATGGGAGCACCGCAGCGGAGCTCGTTTCATCGCCCACCGCCGTGGCCGCCGCCACGTGGACCGGCAGCGGCGTCAGCGACAACCCCACCGGGAGGCGCTGACCCCGCCGGGCGTACTCCAAGCCAACGCCACGGGTGGTTCGTGTGGGCCCGGCCGTTGCCGCCGGGGCTGGCTTGACGGTTTCGACCGTGGACGCCGCCCACGGGGTTCTCCGGGTGGGTTTACGCGGCCTTCGTCACCGACGTGTTCAGCCGTCGCGTCGTGGGCTGGCAGCTCTCCCGCGGCCTGCGCGCCGCCTGGCCTTCGATGCCCTCGAGATGGGGCTGTGGACCCGGCGCCGTGAGGGCCCACCACACCCGAAACGTCGTGCACCACTGCAACAGGGGGGTGCGGTACGTCACCGTGCGGTGCATAGGGAGCCTCGCTGTGGCTGGGGCCGTCGCCTCGGTCGGGTCCACGCCGCCGGCGGCGGGTGACACGGCCTCTTCGGAGGCCCCGCGGCGCCGCCGTCAGGAACGGAGCCTCCGGGGACTGCGGTTTCGGGGACGGGAGCAGGTTGTCGATAGCGTGGTCGGAGTGGGGGACACGCCGCCTGGTTCGGTAGGGTGGCGGAGGAATCCATCCAGAGCGGCCGAGAGACCTGGCTCGTCGACGCTGCAGCAACCGCGACTGCCGTCGTCGTGCTACCGCCAGGATCGATGGAGGACCACGTGAGCGTCACCGACGAGTACCTGGCCAACAACGAGGCCTACGCGGCCAGCTTCTCCGGGCCGCTGCCCCTGCCGCCGAGCAGGCACGTTGCCGTGGTGGCGTGCATGGACGCCCGCCTCGACGTGGCCAAGGCCCTGGGTATCGCCGAGGGCGAGGCCCACGTCATCCGCAATGCCGGCGGGGTGGTCACCGACGACGAGATCCGCTCGCTGGCCATTAGCCAGCACCTACTCGGCACCGAGGAGATCATCCTCGTTCACCACACCGACTGCGGGATGCTCACCTTCACCGACGAACAGTTCGCCGGGATCCTCACCGAGCAGGCGGGGTCGCGCCCAGAATGGGCAGCGCTGTCGTTTACCTCTCTGGCCGACGACGTACGCGAGCAGGCCCGCCGCATCACCGAGAGCCCCTACATTCCCAAGACCGCCGCCGTGCGCGGCTTCGTCTTCGACGTCGCCACCGGCCGCCTGGAGGAGGTCGACCTTGCGTGAGAAGCGGCGCCGGGCGCCTGCGGTGAACCGCAGCACCCGACGGCGTGAGTCGCTACGCCCCGCGACGGTGCCCACAGTGCCGGGACCGCACCGGTGGGGCCCCGACCCCGCGCACCTCGGCGGGGTCGCCGGCCCCGGTGCACGGCACTCGTGGGATGGAATGCCTGGCCGCCCGCAGCTGACGTCGCGTCGGCACATCGACCTGATGCGTGTCAGCAGCACGGCCTGTCTGCGCTGACCGCTCGCGCCAGCCCTCCCTGCTCGGCCCTCGTCGGGCGCCTCCCTGCCCGGCCTTCGTCGGGCGCCTCCCTGCCCGGCCCCGGTCGGGCACGCCCTCGGCCCACCTGGAGAACTCGTGTCCATCACCTCGAACGACGTCCATCTCGACCCTGTCAAGTTTGCCTACTGGGTGCCCAACGTCAGCGGTGGCCTCGTCACCAGCGACGTCGAGCAGCGCACCGACTGGGGCTACGCGTACAACAAGAAGCTCGCGCAGACCGCCGAGAACAACGGCTTCGAGTACGCGCTGAGCCAGGTCCGGTACATGGCGAGCTACGGCGCGGAGTACCAGCACGAGTCGACCAGCTTCTCGCTGGCGCTCCTGCTGGCCACCGAGCGGCTGAAGGTCATCGCTGCCGTGCATCCCGGGCTGTGGCACCCCGGGGTGCTGGCCAAGCTCGGCGCCACCGCCGACCACCTGTCGGGAGGGCGCTTCGCCGTCAACGTCGTCTCCGGGTGGTTCAAGGGCGAGTTCACCGCGCTCGGGGAGCACTGGCTCGACCACGACGAGCGTTACCGTCGCAGCGAGGAGTTCATCCGGGCGCTGCGGGGCATCTGGACCGAGGACGACTTCACCTTGGCGGGGGACTTCTACCGAATCCGCGACTTCTCCCTCAAGCCCAAGCCGGTCCAGGTACCAGGGCGGGCGCACCCGGAGATCTTCCAGGGCGGCAACTCCACGGCGGCCCGGGCGATGGCCGGGCGGGTGTCGGACTGGTACTTCAGCAACGGCAAGGACTACGAGGGGCTTACCGAGCAGGTGCACGACGTGCGCCGCGCCGCGGCCGAGCACGGTGGTCGCAACGTCCGCTTCGGCCTCAACGGGTTCATGATCGTGCGTGACACCGAGAAGGAGGCGCGGGAGACCCTGCGCGAGGTCGTCGCTAAGTCAAACAAGCCGGCCGTCGAGGGCTTCCGCGAGGCCGTGAGGTCGGCTGGGCAGTCGACCGGGGACAAGAAGGGCATGTGGGCCGACAGCTCCTACGAGGACCTGGTCCAGTACAACGACGGCTTCAGGACCGGCCTCATCGGCACGGCCGAACAGGTCGCCGAGCGCATCGTCGAGTACTCCAAGCGCGGGGCCGACCTGATGCTGCTGGGTTTCCTGCACTTCCAGGAGGAAGTGGAGCAGTTCGGCTCCGCCGTGCTGCCACTGGTCCGCGAGATGGAAGCACAGGCGCTCGAGAGCGGCGATCTGGCCACCGCCCATTGACAGTCCCCTGCCTCAACCCCACCGGCCACAGACGGCACCCACCACACCGGAGCCCATGACCCGGCCGGGCGCCCCGCATCGGGAGTGGTGCCCGGCCTTGGGTCGCTGCCGGCCCGGAGGCCTGTCGAGGCAGATGCGGCGGCACAAGGCCGTCGGCGCCTTCACCACCTCCAGCCTCACACGGCTGGAGGTGGTGGGCGCTCGGGGGCGCGCCGAGCCGGCAGGAGCGCGGAGTGACGGCGAGGCTGCAGCCTGCCGAGCCGCCCGTACGAGCCCTCAACCGAGGGGCACGGAGCGCAGTCGAGGCCAGCACGTAACCACCAACACGAGGTCGTCGTGGAACCGTCAGCGGCTCACACAGCTACTGCAGCTGTTCCCGGTGCACGGGGCATGCCCACGGTGCACCAGGCCCAGCACCTTCACGAACCCGGAGTCCATGTGGCGGTTGAGCTCGTCCAGCTGGAGGGGGACGCTCATGCCGACACGGGCGCCGGGCCGGCCTGCACCGAGACCTGCACGGGCGGGGCCACCCGGATCGTCTGCAGCACCACGCAGTAGCGCTCGGTGAGCTTGACCAGGGTGGCGACCGTGTTGGGGTCGGCGTCGGTCTCGAGCTCGAAGCGCATCCGGATGTCCTGGAAGCCGACCGGCGCCGTCTTGTCCACGCCCAGCGTGCCACGGAAGTCCAGGTCGCCCTCGGCCTTGACGGCGCCCGAGCGCACCGTCACGCCCATCGAGATGGCCACCGCGCGCAGGGTGACCCCGGCGCAGGCCACCAGCGCCTGCAGCAGCATGTCTCCGGAGCACGCAAAACTGCCGTCGCCACCGCTGGCCTCGTGCAGCCCGGCCTCGACCAGGGCACGCCCGGTCTGCACCGAGCAGCTCACCCCGTCCCCGTCCAGCGAGCCCTCGGCGTGCATGGTGACCACGGCTGAGGCCGCGTCGTCGCGGTACTGCTGCTTCAGCGGGTCCTGCGCGGCCTTGAGCGTCGTCTTGTCCATGCCCGGCAGCCTACGACCGGCCGCCGGGCAGCTGACCCGCCGCGCACCACCCGGGCGGTGTCGGCGCGGCCGCGCCGCGCGGGGGACCGCTCACCGCGCCGGACGGCGTGAGTCGATGACTCCCGTGTCGAAGCCGGCCAGGTGCAGGCCCCCGTGGAAGCGGGCGTGCTCGATCTTCACGCAGCGGTCCATCACCACGTCCATCCCCGCGCCCTCGGCGGCGTGCGCGACCTCGTCGCTCCACAGCCCCAGCTGCAGCCAGAAGGTCCTCGCCCCCACCGCGATGGCCTCCTGGAGCACCCCGGGCACGTCCTCGATCCTGCGGAACACCTCGACGAGGTCCGGCACCACCGGCAGGGTGGCCAGCGACGGGTACACCTGGTGGCCCAGCACCGTGGTGAGCATCGGGTTGACGAAGTACACCGTGTAGTCCGTGCTGGCGAGCAGGTAGGTGGCCACGAAGTAGCTCGCGCGGCTGGGCTTGTCCGACGCCCCGACGATGGCGATGCTCCGCGTCCGGCCCAGGATGCGCTGACGCTGCCCGGGCCCCGGACCGGTCCAGCCCCGGCCGGTGCTGCTCATGCGGGCTCCTGCACGGCCAGGGTCAGGGCCTGGTCCAGGTCCCACAGGATGTCCTCGACGTCCTCCAGGCCCACGCTGATCCGGACCAGGTCCTCCGGGACCCCGGCCGCCGCCAGCTGGGCGGTCGAGAGCTGCCGGTGGGTGGTGGAGCCCGGGTGGATCACCAGCGTTCGGACGTCGCCGATGTTGGCGAGGTGGCTGCACAGCTGGAGGGACTCGATGAACCGCCGGCCGGCGGCGCGGCCGCCCTCGACCCCGAAGCTGAACACCGCACCGGGCCCCTTGGGGGTGTAGCGCCGCGCCCGCTCGTGGTGCGGGTGGCTGGGCAGCCCCGCCCAGCTGACGTAGGCGATGCGGTCGTCGGCCTCCAGCCACTCCGCGACTACCTTGGTGTTGGCCATGTGCGCGTCCATCCGCTGGGGCAGCGTCTCCACGCCCTGCAGCAGCTGCCAGGCCGAGGGGGCGGCCAGGCTCGCGCCGATGTCCCGGAGCTGCTCGCTGCGCAGCTTGGTGAGGAAGCCGTACTCGCCGAAGTTGCCCCACCAGCTGATGCCGCCGTAGGAGTCGATCGGCTCGGTCATGGTCGGGAACTTCCCGCTGCCCCAGCCGAACGTCCCCGACTCCACCACCACCCCGCCCAGGGTGGTCCCGTGCCCCCCGAGGAACTTGGTCGCCGAGTGCACCACGATGTCGGCCCCGTGCTCGATGGGCCGGCACAGCCACGGGGTGACCGTGGTCGCGTCGACCACCAGGGGCACACCCGCGGCGTGGGCCACCTCGGCGAGCCCGGCGATGTCGGCCACCTCCCCGGAGGGGTTGCTCACCACCTCGGCATAGACGAGCTTGGTCCGCTCGGTGACCGCGGCGGCGTAGTCAGCCGGATCGGTACCGGTGACGAAGGTGGTCTCCACCCCGAAGCGGCGCAGCGTCACATCCAGCTGGGTCACCGTGCCGCCGTAGAGACTCGCCGCGGAGACGATGTGGTCGCCCTGGCCGCACAGGGCGGCGAAGACGAGGAACTCCGCCGCGAGACCGCTGGCGGCCGCCACCGCGCCGATGCCCCCGTCGAGACTGGCCATCCGCTCCTCAAACGCCGCCACCGTGGGGTTGGCGATGCGGCTGTAGATCGTCCCGTACTTCTGCAGCGCGAACAGGTTGGCGGCGTCGTCGGTGTTCTCGAAGACGAAGGCGGTGCTCGCGTAGATCGGCACCGCACGGGCGCCGGTGGTGGGGTCCGGACGGGCTCCGGCGTGCAGCGCCCGCGTGCGCAACCCCCAACTGCGATCGGTCATCGGTGAATCATCCCCTCCCGGCGAGGGCCTCGCCCAGCTCGCTCAGCCACAGCGCCACCCCATCCGTTCCCTAGAGCTCCGTTCCCTAGGATCAGGCCGGTGACGACGCACGACGCCGACCGTATCCCCCCGCCCCCCGCGCTCGCGGCCACAGCCAACGTCGGGCCCGGTGAGTGGGAGCGCGCCGCCGCCGACGTCGAGGGCTTCTGGGCTGAGCAGGCCGCCCGGCTGCGGTGGGACACCCCATGGCAGCGGGTGCACGACGGCTCCGACGCCCCGTTCCACCGCTGGTTCACCGGGGGCACCCTCAACGTCGCCGTGAACTGCGTGGACCGCCACGTCGAGGGCGGGCTAGGCGAGAAGGCCGCGGTGCTGTGGGAGGGCGAGCCGGGCGACGCACGCCGCGTCACCTACGCCGAGCTGCAGCGTCTGGTCGCGCAGGCCGCGCATGCCCTGACCGAGCTGGGCATCGGCCGTGGTGACCGGGTGGTGGTCTACCTGCCCGTCCTCGTGGAGACGCTCGTGGTGATGCTGGCCTGCGCCCGGGTCGGGGCGGTGCACTCCCTGGTCTTCGGCGGGTTCTCCGCCGAGGCGTTGCGCTTGCGGGTCACCGACGCCGGCGCGAAGCTGCTGGTGACCTCCGACGGGCAGTTTCGCCGCGGCAAGGCGGTGCCGGTCAAAGCCAACGCCGACACCGCGGTGGCCGGGGTGGACCACGTTGAGCACGTGCTCGTCGTGCGCCGCACCGGCGACGACGTGGCCTGGACGCCGGGACGCGACGTGTGGTGGCACGAGCTCGTCGACCGCCAGCCCACCGAGCATGCGGCGGCGTCCTTCGACGCTGAGACCCCGTTGTTCCTCATCTACACCTCGGGCACCACCGGCAAGCCCAAGGGGCTGGTGCACACGATGGGTGGCTACCTCACCCAGGCCTCGTGGACGTCGTGGGCGTGCTTCGACCACCAGCCCGACGACGTCTACTGGTGCACCGCGGACCTCGCGTGGGTCACCGCTCACACCTACGAGTGCTACGGCCCGCTCTCCAACGGCGTCACCCAGGTGCTCTACGAAGGCACTCCCGACACCCCCAGCCGTGGGCGGCACCTGGAGATCATCGCCAAGCACGGCGTCACCGTCTACTACACCGCACCGACCCTGGTGCGGACGATGATGACGTGGGGCGAGGAGGTGCTCCGAGCCCACGACCTGACCTCGCTGCGGCTGCTCGGCACCGTCGGCGAGGCCATCAACCCCGAGGCGTGGCGGTGGTTCCACCGCGAGATCGGCGGCGGGCGCTGCCCGATCGTCGACACCTGGTGGCAGTCCGAGACCGGGGCGGCGATGATCGCCCCACTGCCCGGGGCGACGACGCTCAAACCGGGTTCGGCCACCCGCGCACTACCGGGCATCTCCGTACGCGTGGTGCGCCCCGACGGCACCACCTGCAATCCCGACGAGAGCGGCCTGCTCGTGGTCGACCAGCCCTGGCCAGGCATGGCCCGGACCGTGTGGGGTGACCCCGACCGCTTCGCGCGCAGCTACTTCGCCGACTTCGCCGCGCAAGGCTGGTTCACCGCCGGTGACGGTGCCCGCGTCGACCCCGACGGGGACGTATGGCTTCAGGGCCGGGTCGACGACGTCATGAACGTCTCCGGACACCGGTTGTCCTCCATCGAGCTGGAGTCCGCGCTGGTCAGCCACCCCCGGGTAGCCGAGGCCGGGGTGGTCGGGGCACCCGACGACACCACCGGGCAGGCGATCGTCGCGTTCGTCGTCACCCGCGCAGATCCCGCCGCAGACACCGACAACACCAGCCTCGAGGCGGAACTACGCGCCCATGTAGGTCACGAGCTCGGCCCCGTCGCCCGACCCAGCCGGGTGATCATCGTCGACGAGCTACCCAAAACTCGCTCAGGCAAAATCGTCCGCCGGCTGCTACTCGACATCACCGCCGGCCGCGAACCCGGCGACACCACCTCCCTCGTCGACCCCGCCGGGCTCACCCGACTCAGCGCGACCTTCCGCCGCAACCTCTAGTGGCCCGCCGGTCGTTTCCGTGGATGCCGGTTGAGCGGCTGAACGAGCACCCACCGAAACGGCCGGACAGCCGCAGATCCTCAGCTCAGCGTCCTCGTCGCCGGGCGATACGCGGAGAAAGACAGAGAAGGACACACCGCCCGCAGCGACGCCACCCAACCGGGACACCGTGACCCCCCTACCTCGACCCCCAGCGCCCCGCACCACCCTGGTCTGACCGTGGGGTACTGCGTGCTCGGACACTTCGGGGGAGTGGTCGGCGAGGGCCGACGTGGCCTGCTCGAACCTTCATCTCGCTGTGCCACCAGCATCGTCGGGACCCGACAGGTTCGCGTGCCCCGCGGGCACGGGTGGTCTCGTGCTCAACACGCCGGGCCGGAGGACGGCCCACCGGCGTGCTGCGACGTACGGTTATCCGAACATCAGTTCGAGAGAGTTGGAGTCAGGATGACCACGATGTCGACGACCCCCACCCGCATGTCGGCCACAGCACCCGGCCGTAGCGGCGGCGTCGGGGGCGGACCAGCCCGCGGCGCTCAGTCGGGCAGTATTGCTGCGCAGGTGAAGGAGCAGCGGCGTAACTACGCCCGTGCGGTGCTGCGGTCCCTCGCGCGGGCCCATCACGGGCAGCCCGTGGCCCTGGTACAGCGCCAGCTACGAAGTGCCCTGGCCCCCCTTGGAGTGCGACTGTCCCCGGCAGCCCTGCGGGAGCTCGCCTCCGGCATCGCCGCTGGCACCCCCGTCGAGCTCCCCTAACCCCTACCCACGCCTGACCAGTCAGCACCCTGAACGCCCCCCGCGGCGCCGACTCAACAGCACCCTCCACTCGTGTAGCAAAAACCTTCGTTTCCGAACGACAGGAGGGTGCCCGACGACACGCCCCGCACCGCTGTCAAAGAAGCCGTGTCCGAAACGCTGCGGGCGTCCGCGCGCCGTCGGACCTTTCCGTGACACTCGGCCCTATGAGTGGACACCTCTACGGCTACGCCCGGGTATCAACGGCCGGCCAGGACCCTGCGCTCCAGCTCGACGCCCTCGAGCGCGCCGGATGCGTGCGGGTCTTCCTCGACAAGGCCTCCGGACGGCTGGACAGCCGCCCACAGCTCGACGCCCTGCGGAAGGTGCTGCTCCCCGGCGACACACTCGCCGTCTGGAAGCTGGACCGACTGGGCCGACGCACCGCGGCGCTACTGCCCCTGATCGAGGACCTAGCAGGCCGCGGGATTGGATTCCGGTCGCTGACCGAAGCCATCGACACCACCGCACCGGCCGGGCGGCTACTGCTGGCCATCGTCGGCGCGTTTGCCGAGCTGGAGCGCGACATGATCAGTGAGAGGACCAGGGCCGGTCTGACGGCCGCCGTGGCCAAGGGGCAGCAGCTCGGCCGGCCGCCGGCTCTGTCCGCTGATCAGGTCGCGGCCGCCCGGCAGATGCACAACGCAGGCGGCCGCACCGTCGCGCAAATCGCTCGACTCTTCGGAGTAAGCCGCCCCACCGTCTACCGCGCGCTAGCGCCGCAGACAAAGGACACAGGCAGCAGCCGGATAGCTTCGCTGGTCATATGACCACGGAGCTCCCGTCAGCCGCTGACCGCCGTCAATTCTCCCCCGTGCGATGAACAGGCACCGCGGCGGCCACCGGACATGCTGACCGTGCCGTCCTGGCATTCCTCCATGTAGCCCTTGCCGTTGTCGAAGTTGGCGATGCAGTTGAAGTAGGTGCAGATGTCCCCGGGCGGAGAGACGACGGCCGAGCCGGTGCCGCAATAGTTGTAGCCGTAGGGGTTGGTAGGGGCGCCGCACAGATCCGTAGTTGCGGCGGCGGCGGATGAGCTGGTGGCGGCGGCATTGGCCGCGGCTGCGGCGGCATCGGCCGAGGATTGAGATGCGGCAGCATCGGCTGCGGCAGAAGATGCGGCGGCGGCCGAGGATCGGGATGCGGCGGCATCGGCCGAGGATCGGGATGCGGCGGCATCGGCCGAGGATCGGGATGCGGCGGCATCGGCAGCGGCAGAAGATGCGGCGGCGGCCGAGGATCGGGATGCGGCGGTAACGGCCGAGGCAGAAGATGCCGCGGCCGAGGCAGAGGATCGGGATGCCGCTGCTTGTGATGACGCGTCCGCTATGGCTGCTGCGGCCGATGCATACGAGGCAGATGCGCGGCTACTGGCGGCGGTCGCCGCCGAAGTCTTGGCGGCAGCCGCGCGTGCGGCCGCGACCAACCCAGCCGGCCGCTGACCGTGCTCGGGCTGGCCGGACTCGTACCCGCGGCATACGGCGGCACCGGCCTCCAGACCCGTTATCACTGGAGCTGGTGGATCGTCCCCGCGGTGCTGGTGCCGCTGCTCCTCATCGGGACCGCCGCCCCGATCCTGTTCCGCCGCTGGCAGCTCCGACGCCCTGCACGGCAACCAGCGGGCCTGACGGTTCGGCCGAAATTCCGCCGAACCGTGTAGCCGGCAAGCCGCCGCGGCCGAGCCCGGTTTCCGGCGGCTCGGTGTAGACATCTGCAGGTGACTGACGACGGCGGCTACGCCCTGCACTCCTGGGTGGATGAGTCGATGCACGTCGACGGCGACAACGGCCTGTACATCTTGGCGGCCGTGGTGTGCGATGCGAACGGTTGCGACCCGATCAGGGACGCCATGCGGGAGCTGCTCGACGAAGGTCAACCCAAGCTGCACTGGGGTACCGAGAGCCCGGAGCGCAGGGAGAAGATCATCGGGGTCGTCGCGGAGGTCGACATGGCCGCGGTGGTGGTGATCGGTGCGCCGCTGGCGAAGAAGAAGCAGGAACGGGCCCGGGCAGTGTGCATGGAGACCCTGGTGGTGCACCTGGCCACGATAGGCGTCACTCATGTGCTGCTGGAGGAGCGGACTCCGAGCTTGAACGACCGGGACATGAAGTTAATTGAAGCGATCCGCGGCAAGAAGCTCATACCTACCGAGATGCGGATCGATGTGGGGCGGCCTTCGGCGGAGCCGA
>JAABUL010004478.1_pt1 | contig 18649 bp, 42 predicted proteins | sample 5559151 | NCBI WGS metagenome assembly JAABUL01 (sample SAMN10711876, study PRJNA513368) | rock metagenome | isolation source: Antarctica rocks | place: Antarctica: Victoria Land, Pudding Butte sud | reverse complement strand
GAGGCGAGCAGAGATAATAGGCGTTTGAATACTGACAGTGATAGCCTCGTTTCGTAGTACAATGAACAAGGTTGCACCCCGTTTCAGAGTACAATGCCGGAGATAAGCACTGGTTGCTTATTGTCGGCGATGTTCGTCGATATTATCCGAGCTTCAATTCACGATCGTGACAGTGCTGTAATGCACGCAGCAGGCTGCATGGAGTACCGATTCTCCTCAAGTATGGCATTGTGGACAGTAGTCTGACCTGCTTATGGATCAATACAGGGACATCATAGGGACAAATACAGACACGGGGATGAACACAACTGTTGGGACCATTGCACTGTGTATTGTGCCTCTGAAGGTTGTTGGCCTCTGGCTGAAAGAAGACCCTGACCTGTACTTCAGTTGGTGGCAAAATGCAGCAGAATTCTGCCTTGGTTGAACGCCTTTTATCCTCAGGAATTATCAGTGGGAACTATCTTTACTTCTCAGGAGTCAGGGTTGACGATCGGCAGTTCTGGGGAAAGCCAACATGACTGTTCTGAGCAGCTATCGGTCACCCAGAGGTGGCCAGTTTATGTCAGCCTATGGGCCAGGGGTGGGGGTAGGGGCAGTTCAACAGGAAGCGTAACTGCTCTTGCAGCCGGATTCTGCCTCAATTGGATGTGAGACAAAGGGTGCTATTGTTAGTCTCCCTTGTCCTCTTGCAATTGCTCGATGCCAACATCGACCTTTAAATTCAGGTGAACCCTGCACGCTGGGCAGGGCTGTATGGCCTGAAGCCTACCACTGATCCAAAACCAAGGGATCATGAGTGCCAGGTACATCATATGATTGTCAGGCAGTTTGGAGTTGACTGCCATTCAGTTCCCGTCAAGATTCGGTACCAAGTGGGAAGTCTGTTTGGGACATTGGAGCCCTCCTCACCCAGATGACTGACAATGGGATTGATTATACAAACCTTACAAAGCCTTCACGCACTTGGAGGCTGGGAGTTGTGAGAGTCCCCTTTGTCGGCGGGAATGATGAAGCCGCTGCAATGTTTGAGGCTGCGCTCCAACCTCTCAAGGAGTTCATTGTCATTGACCCGGTACAAGTTGCTGGTGCAGACAAACTCTTTGAGACAGTCACTGCAATTGACTGAGGGCAGCTGGTGTAGGAGTGCAGATGACCTACTGCTTGAGGTTGAGATGTATTTGCACATCAATCACCACCTGGCCGACCTGAAAGACATCAGATCCCATGAGGAGGTGGTGGACTGGAACCGAGTGCATCCCGTGAGTCACTACTTCAGGTCAAGCTTATCAAGAGGATCTTGCATTCCCTGCTGCTCCACATGTAAACTCGCAGCAATGGCTTGAAATTCCCATCAAAACGTGTGGAAAGAGAGACAAACCATACCAGGAGGCCTATCAGGCAGTTCAAGGTGTCAGCAAGAGCCTTGAGATGGCCCTTGAGGAACTCAACCTTGTTGCACTTGTGGGAATGCCTTGGATGGGAGACAAGGGTCAATCCATTTCAGTCCTTTCAGCCGGTGGTGGACAGCCCATTGTAAGTATCTCAATCATTCTGATTTGAGGCTGACAGCCATGGGTCCCCTCAGGGGACAGTGCCAACTGGGGTCCTTGCCAATGGTGAGCCATATGGCATCTCTATTGTTGCCAAACGTGGGGGAGAGGCTACTCTGTTGAGTGTGATGTGAGTGTAATAAGGATGAGTGTATTGCCAACATGCTGACGGGCCTCTGAATAGGGCAACAATGGAGAAGATCTTCCCGGTAAGACCGGTCAAGACCTCATGTCGGGTCGAGCCCGTTCCTTCGTCCAAGTCACCTCATTTCCCATCGACCGTTGACCGTTCTACGCCATGTTTATAGCAATTTATTCTTCCCGATATGTAGTACCGCCATGTGAGCCTGATCCATATGTCGGACCAACGCTCGTTCCGTTATACTCATGACATCTAACAGTAATGCGGGTCTACACAGGCCTCATAATGGTTCTTATTATTATGAACAGATACATTGTTTGTAGTCATTGGCTTATGCACGATGTATGGAGACCTAGCAGCTTCCCTTAAGACTCCAACTTTGGGACTGAAGAAGAGTCATTGCGAAAGAAGCTGATCTAGGACGTGAGAACCATATATTCGGGACGTTGAGAGCATGTTGAATGGGGTCTACCATTGAAGATACCCGTAGGCGTCCTCAAACGATGAATAATCGTCGTCGTCAGAGAACATTCCGTAGAGATATTCCCTCATGGCCCAGTTGTATGGCGCTACTCGCGGCCTCCTGCGGGGCTCGACGTACGTGCCGGCCAATTTAGCCTTGATGACATTGACTTCACGGGTCGCGACGGCCTTCCGAGACCTCCCCTCGCTTTTGGATCTACAAAATAATCAGCTCGAAACTTCTCTCTGTCAGCATAAGCTGCCAATTGCAAACGCGAACGACTTACAGCCGTTTCGGGCTGAGATGGGTTGAAACCTTCCGTCAATATGGGCTTTTCAGGAAACATGACTAACCTCTTCCTACTCGTGCTGTTTCACCCGCCAAGCAATAACGGAAGACAACTGCTGCGGCCGACTTACAGTCAATACATGCTTGAGTGTGATCAGCTGGTCTTCCGTGACCTTGAAGACCCTTAGCGCTTCCTGTACCGATCATCAGCCGATGATCGACCGTTTTGATTCCCGTGCACCGTCTTAGTGATTTTGTCACCATTCACCTCATCCGCCGCATTTGCACGCCACCTGCTCGGCCAAAAGTCGTGGACGATCCTTTCTCCTTTGCCGTCCTACACAATCTCATCCTCGGACTCGCTTTCACTTCCGGTATCGGGAGTCCTCCACGCTATCTTCCCGCCTCTGTTGCCCGCCTTGCCGAATGTGCCCTTCACCTTCTTCCTTGGCCGCGACGACGCAATTGCGATGTGGATGACTCGGTCGTCGTGGCATCACGTTTGCGGCCAGGAGAGGTGGTAATCGGCTTACCGCGGGACTCCTCGCGAATGCTTCTCCAAAGTATCGATCCGGCGCAGTCGAGGTCCGACGTTGTCTTCGAAAGATCGTGAATAGCAGCCCCAACTATCGTTGCCCACAGCTTGCGCCCCGCATTCTCTAGCTCCATTTGCCGACCCGGCTCAGACATTTCACCCTGACGAAGCATCTCTGGTGATCTTTGAGCGTTCGGCCATTCTCGTCCTTGACGACCGCCGGCTCCCCGTCGTGGCGTCCACTGATCGTTGCAAGGACAGTACGGTTGTAAAAGCCGTCCACCACGTATGTTGGCTTGAGACTGGCGGCTTCTCTGGCTCTCTGAGCCTCTTTCTCTGTTCTTTCCGCTCGATCCATCTTGATGACTTATTGCTTCGCTTTCTATGATGCCTTTTCCTGCTTGAACACGTCGTACAGGCTTCTCGTCCACGTGGACCGATCCCCTCTCGGAACGTTGAACGGAGCGTCCCCGGTAACGCCAGTCTTCGAATGGGTCGGAAACTTGCGCCATTCGTTCACGTCGTGACTGAAAGGAGTTTTGGCATGACGTATCTCGACTTGCATTGCAGAGTGAAGGAAAGGGAAGTCATCTTGGTGAAAGGAATGGTGTTTGCAAACCGCCTGAGTTCAAGTCAATTTTGCAGAATACCAGAACAACGAATTCACCTCAAAGAAATCGTCGTTCAGATGATGACGAAAGAACGAAGTCGCTCCGGCTAGCGAAACGTAATCCCTCAACTGCCAATTTCAGCGATAGACGTATCAGTCTGAAGACGCTCACGTCCAGTTCAAGCGTCAACCCGAAGCACCTGTCCAGGATCTCCCTTGGCAACTCCATCAAGGGGCATTTAACCCTTGGACCCCAGCCCGGGATGTCCTTCGACACCGCTCTCTTGGCGAAAAACCCTTCTTCTCCTTCTTAGGTTTCGCTCTCTTCGGCTTGTATTCCTCGTTGTCCTCTTCCTTCACCGGCGGATTGATCTCGCTAGGGCTTTTCGGCTCAGCTCGTTGCCCATGGCTTCGTCCTCGGGTGGACGAGAGAGTGGGGCGGAGCGGGTCGCAGACGCAACAGAGTCTGCATGCAATGCACGGTGATCGAAACGCTCGGAATCGCCTAAGAGAACGTGTCGAGCAGGGAGCGGATCACGACGGCGGATGAGCATACCTTGGTCTTCATCGTCGTTCTCGGAATCTCCTTAACCCGCTCCGCCTTCATCATCCCCTAGATTAGTAATCAGACGGAAGCAAGCATCTTCGCTGAAAGGCGTGACAATTCAGCCTCTAGAGCTCAATATCTACCCATCTCGCGCTCTGATAATCGACTCGGTCTCCATTTCCTCATCATCATGCCTTGTGTCCATACTGATGGGGACGTCCTTGGCGACCCCTCCTGGCCCACCTACAGGAGCAGTCACAGGGGGTGGCGTGGACATGCTATACAGAGACTGAATGGTGAGAGCCAAGAGACGTCTAGGTCATCTGGAAGACGACGGACTAGACGCTGAAGGGGAAACCACAAGCAACTTTTCCACGGATTCACGGTTCTTGCACGTGGCGACATATGGTTGTCGACCTTTATGCAATATCATCCAGCACAGTCGTGAAGCTCAATTTGCCAGTAGTCGATCGTCTATCGCCTTCGTCGTCAACCCTTCAGCCCCATCCCGCACTTCCAAAACCTGAGCGTTGATATTTGTCAGCTTCTAGGACTGTATCAACACGAAATGGGATGATATGGCTCACCTTCGCTACTTCTGCTGTTTGCTGGAAATAAGTAAGCGATGAAGCGTGAAGGGTCATGAGATCCGTCGGCGATCCGCTTGGTGTCCTGTTGAGCGTCAAGTCAGCATCGATTCTGCCATCTGCTACTCAGGAAATGCGTACCAGTTGATCAATATCAAGGGATATGATATCCGCCCGTCCTTATGATTCTACTCTTTTGTGAGCTCAAGCGGATGTGCAGTCGTAAATACCGCACCAGCTCATGCGAGAGCACAACGTATCTCGGCGAGTTCTCCGGCAGCTCTACCGTCCGCTCAGGTTTGAATGCCAGCCGATCACTGGTAGACGAACCTTCCGCAATCTCCTCGACGCTCATATCCGTCAATTCCTCGTCTACGTTCATGATCAGGCTCGACTTGACGATCTTCACTTGGCCCCTCCGTCAGCGCAAAGCCCATTCGGCTCATCAAAGGGACCGACCAGAAAGGGCGGCGTTCCCTTTCCGGTTGGTGAATCTGAATTTCTTGAGCGCCTCCTTCACCTCGGTCGGGATCTCGACGGTATGTTGCGACTCAAATACTTTCTTCAGCTTGTAGTCCCTCCTTAAGTTCTTACATACCATGATGTGAAGCGAGGCTTAGACCTGTCGGCTGAGAGAAGATGTTCAGAGGAACCTCCAGTCTGGGCAAGCGTTGCCCCCCCACGTGGTCTGACGTGGCATTCTGATCAGCCACCTTAGTCGAGGTGGGCGGACCGGTATACGAGTTTCCCGGTTGCGTGTCGGCACTGGCCCCCATGCATGTCGCGTAGTCTCGCTCGTACGCCCGCTAATGCCCTAATCCGACACCACGACCGATGTGGACTGAATGACACGGTCTTCATCTCCACGCGGTCCTGACCATTACTCGTCATGCTCGGATGGCTCGTCCGCCCCCTCGCCCTCGCCTCCACCCTCGCCTTCTCCACCCTCGGCCTCCTCTCCCGGCGATATCAGCGAGCCCGATTCTTCTTCAACCTCACCCTATACATATCCAGTTTAGGGATCGTAAGTGTTTGGGGTGTATTCGTCAGCATCCTAGCCTCTCTAGCTGGACATGTGAGCTCGATCCTTCGACCTAATCCTACTTTCGTAATCGCTGATGGACTTGTGTAGAGGTTGGATATCAATTACTATGTCGCCCGGAGCTTCTATCATGTTTGCAACCCATTGATCGGGATCCGACTGGAGGTGGAGGGGGAGGAACATCTGACGGGGCTACTCACGGCGAGAGGCGGGAAGAGCCAGAGTGCGGTTTTGGTGGGGAATCACCAAAGGTGGATTGTCGGTGCATGTCAAGATGCGAGCTATGGCAAAGCCGCGAAGCTGGCGATCTAGAATGAGCGCTGACAGCTCGGACAGCTTCCTCGATATCCTTTACCTCGGCAGGATCTTCCCGAGACGAGCAGCGATCATGGCGAAGCAGGAGCTCAAGTGGTCTCCTCTCCTCGGACAGTATAGTGAGTCTCCGTTACTCGCGCGGGGTCCGACGATCTTAAGGCTTGTGCTGACGAGGATGCAGTGTCATTGTCAGGAGCTGTATACATCAATCGGAAGAACCGGAAAGATGCCGTTCGAGCGCTGGAACAGGCGGGTGACGATATGAAGAAGAAGGGGGTACGTTCGCCGATCCTTTTCAGCTGCTACCTTTTGGTGAGGCACCTGGGATTCGCTGACACCTGTTCAGGTGTCGCTATGGGTCTTCCCTGAAGGCACACGTACTGCTTCTCCTGAACCCTTCTTACTCCCGTTCAAGAAAGGCGCATTCCACCTCGCCGTTCAGGCGCAGATCCCCATCGTTGCCGTTGTCTGCGAGAACTACTGGCGATTGTTCGACGGACGGACCAGGATGGACAGCGGAAAGCTGCGCTTGAAGGGTGTGTGGGATTGGTATAATGTCATCGATGGTATACTGACTCTCCCCAGTCCTTCCTCCAATCTCGACCGACGGCATGACATCCGATGACGTCAACCTCCTTGCCGAATCCACCCGAGAACTCATGCTATCGACCCTCAAATCCATCTCCCAACCATCCCGTTCTTCATCTACATCACACAAGCTATCTTCAATAACATCGACATCGGACGATATGGCGGATACTCCCGTAGAAGCTCAGAAGCGTAGCTCGACGACTCGAGAAGCGGCGCTGAAGAGGGAAGGAGAAGAGTCAGAGGAGGATGAGGGGAGGACGGGTGGGAGTGAGATGAGCAAGGTGGATAGTCGTGGAGGTGAGACGACGGAGGATGAGATGGATGATGACGCGGTGCTGCTGAAGCGGCCGGCGGGCACGTAGGGGTATTCGGGGTGGGGATTAATGAGGAGACATTTGTATCTATCTAGTTATCGCATTCGCAGAGGCTCTTACTACCCAACGCTTGGCTGAGGAACCATCAGTATTCTTGATCGCCTGATCCTGGCCGAGAGGGTGCGAGCCTAGAAGCAGGGTAAATTCCGTTGGTTAGGCACCCGACTTCCCTTGCGCGTCCGACCATTTCCTCGTCCACTTCCACTATTTGACATTCGCCGACCCGACCAAACACATTCCTCCTCCAGCATGGCGATGGCTCCACCCCGAAAGGGGGAGAATTGGGAGCTCCGCCAACAGCTTAACTCGGAGTACCGTGAGAAACGGGCGGATGCGATCAAGCGGGTCATCGCGAACCATACCATTGGAAAGGATTGTAGTGGTCTCTTCCCGGATGTCGTCAAGAACATGGCAAGTCCACCTCCCCCTACACTCGAGCTCACGATCTGATGTGAGAGTGTGTATGTAGCAAACGGAAGATCTGGAGCAAAAGAAGCTCGTCTACCTATACCTCATGAACTACGCCAAGACCCAACCCGAACTCGTCATCCTCGCCGTCAACACCTTTGTCAAAGTACGCCGACCATCCCAAGCAGTCCTTTTAATTGGACTGAACCGTTGATAGGACACCGCCGACCCGAACCCCCTGATCCGAGCACTAGCCATCCGTACCATGTCCATCCTCCGCGCCGACAAGATCCTAGATTACCTCGCTTCCCCCCTCTCTCGGTGTCTGAAGGATGAGAACCCCTACGTCAGGAAGACGGCGGCTCTGTGCGTGGCGAAGGTGTTCGATCTGAAACCGGATATGTGTGTGGAGTATGGGTTTATCGAGACATTACGGGATCTCATCGGGGATGGCAACCCTATGGTCAGCGGTCCAACCTGAGTTGAGCTGATCAGCAGGTCGTGGCGAATGCTGTAGCAGCACTAGGAGATATTCACGAAACCTCACTAGCCCTCCCCACCTCCCCTCCATCCTCGCCCGGCGGTTCTCCCCCTCCCCCATCCGCCCGACCAGCTTCTTCACTGTTCATCATCGACCAACCCACACTCACGAAGCTTCTCGTCGCGCTGAACGAGTGCTCAGAATGGGGACGTATCGCGATTCTTACCACGCTGGCACGGTATAAGGCGGTGGATGAGAGGGAGAGCGAACATATTTGCGAGAGAGTGATGCCGCAGTTCCAGCATGTGAATGCGGCGGTGGTACTTGGAGCTGTCAAGGTGTGTTGTTCGGCTCGGCTGTGTATCTGGTCGAAGCTAATTGAATTCCAGGTGATCATGATACATATCAAAGGCGTGCACCGAGAAGACCTTCTCAAATCCCTTACTCGGAAGATGGCCCCTCCACTCAGTACGCCTTTTCTTCCACCCAAACGTTGCCGCCGATTCGCTGAATTTCGCAGTCACCCTGATCTCATCCGCTCCCGAAGTCCAATGGGTCGCACTCCGGAACATCAACCTCCTACTTCAGAAACGCCCCGACATCCTCGCAAACGAGATGCGGGTCTTCTTCTGCAAATATAATGACCCGGAGTATGTCAAAGTGGAGAAGCTGGAGATCATGGTACGATTGGCGAGCGACAAGAATGTGGATACGCTTTTGGGAGAATTGAAAGAGTGAGCTCGTCTTGATGGCTTGTATCAACCATGCTGATGTAGGCAGGTATGCGTCCGAGGTGGATGTGGACTTCGTCAGGAAGGCGGTCAGAGCGGTCGGACTGGTGGCGATCAAGATCGAGACGGCTGCAGAGCGTTGTGTGGGCGTGTTGATGGAATTGATTGAGACGCGTGTCAGCTACGTGGTGCAGGAGGCGGTCATTGTCATAAAAGTGAGCGACAGTCATGACGGCTTCTGGGTCAACCGAAGCTGATCGCTACCAGGATATCTTCCGAAAATACCCCCATAGCTACGAGGGGATCATCCCGATCCTCTGCTCAAATCTTGACGAGTTAGACGAGCCCGAAGCGAAAGCTTCGCTGATCTGGATTATCGGAGAGTACGCGGAGAAGATTGAGAATGCCGATGAGCTGCTGGGAACTTTCTTGGAAGTGTTCAAGGAGGAGAGCTACCCAGTACGTGAACTATCCACGCTCAATTCGAAATCGGCTGCCTGAACTCAGGTACAATTGCAAACCCTGACGGCGATCGTCAAGCTATTCCTGAAGAAGCCGGACGAGTCCCAGGCTATCGTACAACGGGTGCTGCAAGCTGCTACGAGAGATTGCGATAGTCCGGACGTCCGGGATCGAGCTTACATATACTGGCGATTATTATCATCAGATCCGGCGGCAGCGAAGGTCAGCACTTGGTCAAACCTCCCAGAAGATACTGACCGACCGCCTTAGTCCGTTGTTTTATCCGTTCGACCACCTATCAGCCTTCCTCAAACCACCGTCGCCCCCGCTATCCTCGAAGAGCTCCTTGGCGAGATCTCCTCTCTCGCCAGCGTGTATCACAAACCCGCAGCAACATTCATCGGCAAAGGCCGTCTCGGTGCCGAAGAGATGGCGAAGCGAGCAGTCGAGTGAGATTCTTCAATTGTAACTGTTGCTGAGACTGACGACCACTTAGGCCCGAGGACGATGCATCACGGGAGAAAGCCTTGCAAACGGTTGTGGCCGGCCAACAAGCTGAAAATCTCCTCGACTTTGACGCAGAGGAACCAGCGACCAACGGCGATTCGCATTTGCGGCAAAACGACTTCGCATCCGACAGCATGATCTCTAATCAGGCGATTGCAAGCGCCGCAAAATCGACCAACCCACTCGACGAATTGATGGACCTCTTCTCGACCGCGAGCATGACGGCGCCGACAATCCAACCTGCAGGACAGGGATTCGCGGGATTCGGTATGTTACAGAGCAGTTCGCCGGCTCCTCCGCCTCAGGTGCAGCAGCAGGTGGCGCAGGCGGTGCAGTCGGGACGAGCGGGACAGGAGGATCTGCTTGGACTGTTTTAGATTATCTGATATGCATGTTCATCTCCAGTCTACCTTTCTCTCATTTTTCTCTGCGTAGCCGCTCCTTCCCGCATCCGCTAATCCTCTCATCTCTTCATCCCGTCGTGCACGCCTTCCCAGGCTATAGCAACTCCTTGTAAGCGCTCATCTCCGCTAGTAGCTGTGTGACGTTGCCAAGGATCTGCTCGTGCATGGATGGCGGGGAAGGTGGTCCTGGATGTTTGACAATGTAGACAATCGCGAAGACGGAGCCCGAAATGATCATGAGGAAGATAATGAGGAGGCTCATTCCGCAAAGGGCATCCGAAGGTAAACCTCTGGTCCGGTTGGTGTCAGCACCGTGTGGTATGAATGCCCACACAAAATGAAGAAAGCTCACTTGGCAGCCGAATCCTGCACCTCGGCTTCGACTAACTCCGTTTTCTTGTCGGTCACACTCGAGTCGACCGAGGTACGGTAAGGGTGGAGAGGAAGGATGAGAAGTACGGCGTGCTCGGTCTCGGTGGTGATCTCGACGGCGGAAGTCATGCTGATTTGTGCGGTGCGCGGTGTGGGATACTCAGTGGTTCGGGAGATGGTGCGGCGCCGTTGGAGCTAGTGGAGAATCGAGATCATCTTATATCTACCCCTTAGGAGGATGAGGTATTAGATCCGTTTGAGGGATTGAGGGATAATATCATCTTGACTGGACGTAACGCGACTTCGATTCAATGCTCGAGATGGCGTACAGGTCAGGGGTGAATGGAAGCGTTGTTTTTCGCGTCAGCATGATGCCCAAATCGCGACTGAAGTCAGCGTGAGCATGGCCGGGCGACCAGACAAAGGCCGAGGAGCGGGGAATTTGCCGGTGCTCTCGGCGGGGTCGGCGGGGCATGGCATGGGCTTTCAACCCAGTTGGACCATTTGTCGTGATTGATCTTTGAGCCTTGTGTCGTGTCAAATGATTGCGAAGTGATCATTAAGTCTGTCAACCAAATTCGATATCCGGCCCATCCTACATCTTTCGGCGAGGTCAGGATCTTTGCGGAATGGATGCTTCTTCCATACCTTCGTTACATCCCGGACATGGGTGTAAGTTTATCCGTTGACCAGCCAACGGTCTCTGCGGTCATTTGGTTTTCTTAGACTATCGTCAGCATGCTAAGCTACCCTGCTTGATCTTGACATCCAAAGTGGGACTCTTGCGGAGCTCCCCTGACTTCGCTCCAAAGCAATGTACACCTTCATTCCCGCATACCCTGGATCATAGCTTTGAGCGCCGCCATCTTAACGAGGAGCTCATCCATCTTCTTGTCCACCTGGGTGACCTTGCCACAGAATGATGATGATGAAGGTGACCAGGAACATCGCTGGACCAATGAATAGTATCGGATTGAAAGTGTTGTCCCGGGTCTTCCCAAGCGCTTGGGCGAGGGGTGGAGAGCTATATGAGACTATTGTCAGCTTCGTGTTGCCCAAAGGACCCGTTCTGAGAGCGCACCTCATCCTGGAGATAGTTGACCGTGGCAACGGGATTACGAACGATCACGCCACGTGACGCCACGTGACAAGCGGACGAGACGTTTCAGACGGTAAGTCCTCCGCTTCGTTTCCACTCCCTCACGACGGAGTCGTCATTGGCGAGCTCAATTCATTCGCCGGCCATGAGTCAGTCTGAGTTATCAGACCGGGAGCTGGCGAGCACGGCGATGGGCTTGTCCAGGGACAAGCGACGGGGTGACTATATCTCCCGCCCTTTCCAGGCTGAGTGGATGCTGACATGGGCTTCAGATCTCGCCCTATCACTGTTGTGGTCACTTCCGCGCGATGGTCAATCTTTCAGGATATTTTCAATGTCACGTCTTGTGCTGACACCTGCTACAGAAGTGCTTGAGCTCAATGCACGACTCTCCCTCATGCTCCAGAAAGACATCATCGCCGTAGGTCCTTTCCCCTGAATCATATCTTAGCTGACTGATTCCCCAGCATCTACCGCCCGAGCTCTCCATCCTTATATTAGCAAAGCTTGACCTCGATGGCATCCTCTCTTGCACCCGAGTGAGCCGGACATGGGCGAAACTATGCGACGACCAGGGTAAGTCTCCAGAGCCTTGCACTGGGATCCTGCTTACAGCGACAGCACTCTGGTCGATGAAGTGCGCTGCTCACACGCCACCCATCCGCCCAGCTCCCACCACATGGGCCGATCTGGCTACGCATCGTCATCTCCTACATCTGTCCACGCAGGCTTCTGTGCCGACAAGCGAAGACGAGGGCGGAGGCGATTCAAGTATGGATGATATCACCTTCGACTCGGACGATACCTTCGGACATACGGACCCCATCGCTGCACAGGGTGGACTGGGGGGTGGAGGTGATATCAGCCCGGTCGCTAATCCTGCTGCGCTTCGGCGGAGTGTTTGGGAGAGGAGCGGCTCTGGACTGCCGACCTATTCCTCTTCATCTTCCACTCAGCCTCAGGGAGCACCGGAATTCGATACGTCGGCCTTTCATGAAGCCCCATTACCGTCGAGTCTTCCCGTTCCCACTCCGACTCCTACAGCGAACCTCAAGCATCTCCACATCGTCCACCGCATTCTCTCTCGGCGCATGCGATCGCCCCAGACTCCCCTGCACTGCCGGAAGATTGGCGACCGTCGTAGTAAGAGGATGCGCTCTCGGACTGTTGACGCCCGCTCCTCTATCGAAGCTGGAGGTCTCCCAGGCCATTCCGAGACGATCTATTCCCTCAAAATGATCCGGCATCGAATGAGCATCACCATGACGCAAGCTCGTCCGGACTGTCGACATCGACCACCAGATGGGCCATTCCAGACTATGATGACCCTCACCGGGATTTCACCCGGACCCGCGGACGCACCGGTGATAGTGAGCGGTAGGGACTGGCTACTGAGTGGGTCAAGGGATCGGACGCTTCGGCTATGGCAGATGGCCTGTCCGGAGCCGAAAGTGGTCAAAGTGTTCCATGGGGGACATACAGGCTCAGTTCTCTCACATTTCGTCGTCAAGCTCCCGGACAAGGACGGGAAGGCTGAGAGGGTGATGGCGGTGAGCGGGGGGAGTGATGGCAAGATTTGCCTGTGGGATGTGGAGCATGGCGATGGATCGCCGGAGAAGGTCGTGAAGGCGCATCATGATTCGGTGCTCTGCGTAGCGGGAGACGATGAGCGAATTGTCAGCTGCTCCAAAGGTGGGGATTATACGGCTTGTCTTCCCTCAAGCATAGTTTGATGTGGTGTGCCGTCCAGATAAAACGATCCGCGTCTTCGACATCCGAACGCTGCGACAAACAATGTCCTGTGGTGACGTTGAAGATCATGACGTCCTCACTCCTCGACCAGCCGCCAACGCTGTCAGCATCTCGAAAGACTACATGTCAGTCCCGCCCTTCACCTCTCGTGTCCTGCTAGTCTGACGATCTTCAGCATTTCGGCGTCCGGAGACAGAACTCTTCGAGTATGGTGTATCCGTACCGGAAACCTCCTTACGTCCCTCGAAGTGCACTCCCGTGGCATCGCAAGTGTCGCGTTCGAGCCTGCATCACCCTACACCGATTGGACCCCGACTGTCCCCGGGAGTGTACTCAGAGGAACAATCATTACTGGCTGTTCCGACGCTTCGATCAAGAAAGTCGATCTAGTGAAGCTTCCTCGCGAGAATGAGCTGGTTCCGCCGATGAGGGATCTGACGTTCCGCGAGATGCTCGAGGATGTCACCATAGCTTCGGTACCCGAATCAGAGGGGGACTTGGAGGAGCAGGTAGGGGAGGAACGAGCGAATCTGGTATTGGATAAAGCGAGGACCTGCTGGGCGAGCTGTGTTTGTCCACCTGGACTGGTGAAACCGGATAATACGAGGTGTGGAAGGTGTTTCAATCGGGGACATACGGAGATTGTGCGGAGTCTGCATTTGGGGGAGGACGTGATTCTGTCTGGAAGCTACGACTCGACTGTCAAGGTGAGTCGAACTCTGGTTCTGATTTCTGGTAGTATTGACGACAGCTGATGATGACTGTCAGATATGGGACAGGCAGACGGGCAGGATGCTGGCGGATTTGTCGGGAGGACATACGGGTCGGCTGTTCGCGGTCACTGGCGATCGCATGCGGGTGGTCTCGAGCGGACTGGATTGCCGGATCAATATTTGGGATTTCTCGGACGGCCTGGATACCTCGTTTGTGGTGCCTTGACTTGATTTATAAGATCATCTGGGTCATTCCGCACATTTGACGAGATATCTTCCGTTCTGGGATGCGATACCATGCATATGATCCTCCATGGTCAGACAAACGACTCGAGATCGGTGAGCTCGGCTTTCTCGAGCTCGTTGACCCTGATCGGTGCGGATGGGCTGGCGAGGGCTTTGTGCCGTCTATGGCGGAATCAATCGAGGGTTTTGCAGAAATTGCTCATTGACTTACCTCTCACCGGCAGCCTGACTAGGGAAGGAAGCGAACAGATCCGGATGTTTCGGTAGGGGACTTTCGCTGTGCAGGGAACTTGAGCCCTGCCTATCCGTACAGCGAGATTCCCGCACAAGAAATACCCATGTTTCCCCGCCTCCTCCGCCGCGATCCGCCGCTTGGGATCATAGCACAGCAAATTCAACATGAGGTTATGCCCCTCCGATGACAAGTGCTTGAACTTCTGTCTCAGCGTCGAGAACCTACTCGCCTCTCAGCCTTGCTCCTAGCAGCACGTGCCGGGGCTCACGGTGGACCGATGGGATTCAGCGACTTCACGTTCGGTAGGTGTGAGTATCCAGGCCAGGTATCATCGTTCGGCTGACCCAGTAGCTGGAAGATCTATTAACCCATCAGCCGGGACGTAACAATATGGCTGTAATCAAGGTAACGTACCCGATTGATCTGGTCAATCTCCCCTCGTCCAGGGAAGAGGGCTTCCCCAGACATCAACTCTGCGAAAATACACCCCACGGACCACATATCCACCGCGGTAGTATACTCTTTCGCACCAAGCAACAGCTCCGGCGACCTTGTCTGCTTCAGTACAGTGAAAGAAGGGAGGGTGAGGGGGAGCGTACCGGTACCAGAGGGTGACGACGAGTTGGGTCATCTCGCCTAGTGGATCTCCGAACTTACGGGCTAGGCCGAAATCGGCGACTTTGATTTGGCCGCGGTTGTTCATCAGGAGGTTGGAGGTTTTGAGGTCACGGTGCAGCTGGGGCCGTCAGCAGTTGCTTGAGCAATGGTGAAGGTGGAATGCAACAAGGTGGATTTGGGTAGTAATGAGGGACAGATACTCACGATCCAGTTGGCATGGCAATGTGCGACTGCCGATAGTAGTTGAAGGATGAGCGTCTTGACCTCGGACTGGAGAAAGGGATGTGGCATGTCGGCGAGGAGAGTCTTGAGGTCATGCTCAATGAAAGGCATCACGATGAATATCCTTGGAAAACACAACGTCAACCCTCCTCAACTAAACCAGGCCTTACGCCATGCATGGATACTCACTGGTTCAAGGTCTCCCCCACAACAACCTCCCGTATCCCAACCACATTCTCATGACCCCCAGCAACCATCAAAGCCATGATCTCCCTCAAGCTCGTGATCGGGAACCCCTGCTTCTCCTCCTCCAGCTTCAGCTTCTTGAGCGCATAGATCCCGCCTGTGTCATTACACTTCGCTCGAAAGACGACGCCGTAGGTGCCTTCTTCGATGTGGTTTAGGCGGGTGTAGTTGTATACCGACCTGCAGGGGAGGAGGGGTGGGTGAGCGGATCGGGGAGGGGCGAGGTGTGAGCGGGGAGGGGGTGGTCGTTTGGTGGATCGGGAAGGGCGAAGTGAGGGTGGTAGGGGAGGTTTAGCTAGCCGAGGGGAAGACGAAGAACGGCGTCGAGGAGAGGAGGCGGATGGTGTGGAAGGTCCGGCGCGAGGCGTTGAGGTGGATCTGTCGAGGAGCGAGTCGTCGGGTCGTCGTAGTTTCTTGGGTCGGACGAGCCGGCGCTTGATCGACGGTATCGTCAGCGACTCTTCAGGCGAGTCGTCCCATTTTGAGCGGCGTTTCCAACTTGATTCTAGGGCTTCGACATCTCTACCGTCGTTCATGATGGCTCGAGAACCGACGACAGTATGATGTTTAATAGATTTGGAACCGCCTCCCAATCCCGGCGGAAACCGATTTGATTCCGGCCGGCTGCACAGAGACGCGTTTTTACCCGGGCTCTGATAGGTGGAAGACCCACTCGCTTTCATTCTCTTCTCTCCCTAGAAGTACCGCTCGAGTCCGTCAATACTCTCCAACTTCACTTACTTCCATCACCATGTCTCGATCAGCCATCAGACCATTGTTCGCCTTCGCCCATCCATCCACCTCCATCGTCCGATCCCGATTCTTGGCCACCGAAGCGAAATTCGATCCCCTGACCGTCGAGCGTGCGACGGACGATGTGGATGTTTGTATCGTCGGAGGAGGACCAGCGGGGCTGAGTGCTGCGATCAGATTAAAGCAGCTCGACAAGGAGAGGGGTGGGGAGGAATTGAGGGTTGTGGTGCTTGAGAAAGGGGCTGAAGTCGGTCAGTCCCCGGTTACCTAGTCATCTCACCGAGACTTGTCGTTGGGTATCCAGTGGACTGACGATGCTTGACAGGTGCACACATCTTATCCGGTGCCGTCATCGAGACCATAGCGCTTGATGAGCTCCTACCCGATTGGAAGGAGCTTGGCGCTCCTCTAAACCAACCAGCTACTTCCGATACCATGCGATTCCTCACCGCCTCCTCTTCCTTCCCCATGCCCCATCCGCCTCAGATGAATAACAAGGGCAACTACATCGTCTCCCTCTCCCGCTTCACAGCATGGCTCGGTGAGCAAGCCGAGGCTGCCGGTGTCGAGGTCTACCCAGGTTTTGCCGGTTCTCGGGTACTCTACAACGAGGATGGATCAGGTGTACGGGGAGTATGTACAGGTGATGTGGGGCTGGACAAGAATGGTCAACCCAAGGACTCGTATGACCCTGGGATGGAGTTCAACGCGAAAGTCACTTTGATTGCGGAAGGCGCGCACGGGAGTCTCTCGGAAGAGGTGCAAAAGAAGTTTGGGTTGCGAGAAGGGGTCGATCCCCAGACGTATGGTCTGGGGATCAAGGAGGTGTGGAAGGTGCGAGATGAGGTGTACGAGCCTGGGAAGGTCGTGCATACACTCGGATGGCCGTTGGATTACAAGACGTATGGAGGGAGCTGGCTGTACCATATGGAGGATAATATGGTCAGCTTGGGATTGGTGGTTGGGCTGGATTACGAGAATCCATACCTATCGCCATACAAAGAGTTCCAAGTGGGTCTGCCTCCTCACTGTATGGCTGAATGCTGATAATAACGTTTTGTAGCGGATGAAGCACCACCCCTTCTTCGCAAATATCCTGAAGGACGGAGAGTGCATCGCGTATGGTGCGAGGGCACTCAACGAGGGGGGCTTCCAATCAATACCGAAACTCCACTACCCCGGCGGTGCACTCATCGGCTGCTCAGCAGGGTTCCTGAATGTGCCGAAGGTCAGCTTGTTGCCCTTCATGCTCAGTGCCCATTCCATACTGATTGGTTCGGATGCTAGATCAAAGGCACTCACAACGCCATGAAATCCGGCATGCTCGCTGCCGAGACCGCCTTCTCCGCCCTCACTTCCGAATCCACCTCCGAATCCGATACTCCCATCAACATGGCGCCGTACGAAGAGGCGGTCAAGGGCTCATTCATCTGGAAAGAGCTCAAGCAGGTCCGGAATTTGCGGCCGTCCTTCCATAATCCCCTGGGCATCTGGGGAGGGATGGCATACTCTGGGGTGGACAGCTTGATACTCCGAGGGAGAGTGCCGTGGACATTCCGGAATAAGAGGGAAGATTATGCGATGACGAGGAAGGCGAGGTGAGTGGCCCTATGTCAGGCACTAAGAGGATCGCTGATCGATGTACAGTGAGGTGAAGCCTATCGAGTACCCGGCACCAGATGGAAAGCTCTCCTTCGATATCCTCACTTCCGTATCTCTTACCGGTACGAGTCACGCGGAGAATCAGCTGGTGCATCTGCGGCTGCCAGCAGAGGAAGGTGCGCGAGAACGGCATACCAAGGCGAATGTTTCAGGTGAGCCATTTCTGCGGACAGCTTGAGCTCTTGAGCTACTGAGCTCGAGTGCCTCTACCCAGGATGCTTACCATGCTTCTAGACTATGCCGGTCTCCTTGGACGAGCTTGCCCCGCAGCAGTATACGAATACGCCGATGCCGAGGGCGGGGAGGCCGATGCCGAGGGGAAGAAGTTCGTCATCAATTCGCAAGTGAGCTTTCCATCACATCCTGTTCATATGACTATCGCCGACGGTAATTGCAGAATTGCATCCATGTAAGCCCTACGCCTTGCTGCATCGGAACCAGCGTGACGTTCCGTAGTGCAAGACATGTTCCATCAAAACCCCTACGCAGGACGTCACCTGGTGTGGTAAGTAGCCCTTCTTGGCCAAGACTTCGGCTCATCGTTTCAAGTGCCCGAGGGCGGCGGCGGTCCCAAGTACGGTGGGTCATATTGTCTCATCTTCGATCCTCGCTGATAGATCGTTTAGCCATCACCTGATCATAGAAGCGACTGCTACTATCTCACACCCATGCATTGCATTGTCTCTCGACC
>JAABUL010004470.1_pt1 | contig 18691 bp, 8 predicted proteins | sample 5559151 | NCBI WGS metagenome assembly JAABUL01 (sample SAMN10711876, study PRJNA513368) | rock metagenome | isolation source: Antarctica rocks | place: Antarctica: Victoria Land, Pudding Butte sud | reverse complement strand
CGTTGCCCAGTCCTGATAATTGCGGCCCCAAGATCCAGCTGCCCAGCGACCCTACAGACACCTGCCTCGCTGGGCCTGCCAAGGTTGACTCCCCCTCCGCTTACGGCATCTTTGGTCTGTCCAACAGTTTCACTTTTGCCGGCTTCGACTGGTCCATCTGTCATCCCGTTGTCGACATGGTCTGCGACGCCATGGCCAAGCCAGAGACCGCCAGTGGTACCTGGTCCTTCACGACCAGCCAGGTGCATCTGGACTATGCCAATCCAGCCTGCCAAATGGGATTCTACCTTCCAAGTGACCCTGCTGCCGCGCCAAAGCCGTCGCCGGCTCAATGCAAGAATATCTTTGGGAGCATGCTGAACGCTGCCGAGTATTCCGGGTGGAGGTGGTTTGGATCTACCGTCAATCTGGCAGTGAATCCAGCCACTGCGGCGGGCCAATTCGCTCTACCTGGTGGATCAGGGACGGGTAAGCAGTATTCCCATGTGTGGTGTCTGGGTCCCCCTTGTTGACTCCTGATAGGCCAAGCTGTGAATGCTGGGTATCCGAGTTATGCTCTTCAGGCTAAAGAGTAACCCTTACATGTTACATAAACGCCACTGCTTCCCTGGTGCCTGTCGTTGGAGCTTGAGAATGGTCGATAGATTCATACCAAACCATGTATTCAAAGTAATTGAGGCGTCCAAATTGTCAGGAATGTAAGGAGAAGGTTGGAATTATACCCCACACCGATAAGAAGTGGTGCATTTTTTTTCTGGCCTTTTCTCGTGCCATGGATTGACGATGCGGCGAGAAAGTGATCAACCAGTAAAGACCCTCAGGTACTCGAGCGAGACATTGATGAATAAAACTACTCGGTCAACATGAGGTGCACACATACAAGAGATCTCTGGAGAAAGAAGGAAAAATCCTTCTTGAAGATGACGATCACATTTCTCGATTGACCCACGAAAAGCCTACCGTACCAGTGCAGAAACGGGCTTTAAGTATACCGAGCGCCATACGTTAGCCGTGCCCAAGTCCTTTCCCGTAGAGAAGTACGCTGTGATGACGGTCACGTTGCTCGCGCTGGTCAGTCACTTCCGCATGTATGGACGTTATCAAGCATTGTGGCTTGCGCAAGGCCGTAGCTGGACGCGGGGAAGCAATGCGAGCTCGATACGCGTAGTGTAAAAGAAGCTCCGCGCTTCACGCGTTCGAGAATCCGCTCGGATACCATGCCCAAGCACCCTGCCATACCTGTACAAGGAAACCGACGAGCGTAGACGCCGACGTCATAACTGACTGGGAGGATGATTTTCCCTCAAGTATTGCAAGTATTGCTCGTTCCCCATAAGCCCGCGATGGACAGAAACCTAATAAACATCCACAGCTGCTAGCATTGAGCACTGTGGGAATCCAAAAGAATATCAGATCGAAAGCAAGCAGTTGTGCCAAGTAGCTTGAGGACTGAATATTGCAGTACCTGGAGGTTGACGCCCACAACGTGACAAGTAAAACCAACTTGAAAGGCTTGTATATCTTTCCGCTCTGCATACCCCAAAAGCGAAGATATTAGGGCTCTTCACCGCCTCGCCTATGAGCCGCCGCATGCTGAAGGGAAGACCCTGGAATAGAAAGATCAATGGCCATGCACTTTACCTGCAAAGCTGCGGATATCTGCATCTGGGAGAACGGATATGAATTAGCTGTCATTCCCTCCGGGTCGAAATTATTTGGAGCAAGAACGAGTAGCTCTGAGCGTTGTGGCTACACGTCGTAGATGACGGTCAAGCAGCACTGACAAACGTAATAACACTGCGAGGAGCGTCGTATGATATGCGTCAACAGCGTTGTGCCACCCCGTAGTTAGTACAACTGAAACGGACGGCGCGTTGGAATCTTACGTCAATAAGCACCAGCCCCCGAATTCACCTAGCTCGTACCTAAGTATGAATGTTTGCCGTCGTAGCTGAAGCGGCTGTTCGGAAACCCTCTGCCGACTATATGAATGATGAGCGTCTTGACAGCGCAGCAGGTTTGCGGCCTCAGCGCGATCCTGGCCAAGCTCACGACTGCGACTTCCCGTATTGTATCCCATACATCGGAGCCCCATGGAATCCCCATCCATACTTGCTAACACCAGGCAAGGGCGACTTTCTGGCTTTGCGAGGACCGCGGTGCGAAGACGACCGATCCAAAAACCTGCAGCTGTGGCTGCAAGCTAAGATTTGAGCAAGGGTTTGTCGTCAACTCCGTATCGTTTTCTCATAACATTTGATTGCCGAACAATCCATTGGCCATTGAAGGTCCGACTTCGACGAATGACATCAGCTTTGCGCGAGTCCTCGAGCACCATTGATTCCCAGAGTCTCCGCCGTAGACATCACAGCCGTAGCCGACGTGTCGGATTGTCCCTGCGACATATCGCAATGTGGCAAGCCTTGAGATCGTGGTAGTTTGGGCTATCGCTCTGGATCGGTGAAGCAGTTGGGTCAATGGATCTCTGCACCATAGTGCGGCTCTATCTGGAGATCTCGGGACCACGGCTGAGGTGCTCATAAGATCTTTCTTTCCAGAACCATGAAGGTCCAATTGCGGCGAAATCTGTTGATCCATGTACATGCTGTTCTCAGCGATCGGTGTCACTTGCTCTCACACTGCTGGCACAACCACGAAGCCTAATGTAGCTTGGCATGTGATCGCAGCTTCTCGAGACACTGAGCATCGAAACCAGCGTGGGCATAGTAGGCACTGAGAGAGCATGTCTGCACCGAACTGGAGATGGCCAGGAGACAGTCAGCAAACAGGCTGACAAGCTGCTAAGGGATCTTGGGTGTGCATATGTACATCAGGCGGCAAGCCGTGTGGGGAATGCCTGCTTCCCAGCTACATGTATACAGCCCACAGGGCAAAAGTCGAGTAGCACCTGCATCTCCTTCTGCTTCTTCGTAACGTCGTGTGCTCCTAACATCCTTCTTTGTTCTCGCCTTCTTAGCGATAGCACAACCTCAGTGGGAGCTCCTTCCCTCACATGACAATACTCAAGAAGTGACGTGGATGTGTAGCATGCTCTGATCCGAGCCTGCCTGGACTGTCCTTGCCCTCTGTGGCTGCCAAGCTCGTCCTATTCCTTGCTCTTCTCACCCCACTCACTTCCTGTCTCCTCACATCTCCCAACTTCTCCTCACATCTCTCCCTTCATCATCCGCTACAGCTATTTGCACGTCCAATAACTATTGCAAATTGCTTCCCCATACTCACTTCACACATCCTACCCTTTGCTCGCATCTTATCGAGCTAAACCCAGATCTCTGTACATCCCACACTCAGTGTAAGACCGACTGACTTGACCACAAGCCTTGGAACACGAGTTTGACACTCATCCCAGACCTGATCTCCGGGCATACACTGTTCTCCTACACCAGCTGTACGTTGTCTCCGAGAGATCTGTAACGCCTCGTAAGTCCCCTCTCCCTCTCTCTCGCACAGCTCCTGCCATACCAGTCTTGCTAACAAGAGGCACCTTAGATCCTCTCAAATCCCTGGCGTCTCGACGACGTCAGTGTAAAATTACAGGACACAACTACTAGCATCGGTACGCTGCTGTTGCGGTCTCCTATTACTATACAATCTCTTTTGTTCACTTCTTCCTGTGGAGTACCACCTTCCTTGACAGTGTGGCTTGTCGTATTGCTTGCAGAAGGTTCGAAATCGTCCAGCACAGCATTACTAGTGGAAACCCTGCACTCATGTCCACTCGCTAGTAGCCAATCTAGCCGTGTGTACTATCCTAGCATCGTTTTTGATTGAACCCACCTGTGCACCGTCTCGGTACCCAGACCTCTAATTTGGTATACATGCTCACGTTCCGTTTATTTGAACAGTTGCCAGCATGCAATCTACGATGAACTACTCTCAGAGCTCGAGACCTTCTACCATCACAGGCTCCTACGGACACGGCAGCCCCTACCGCCAGAACCAATACCAAACCCATAGCCAGCTGTATACGCAGACTCCGCCTCCTTCTACGGACAATCTCGGTTACAACCAGACTGCCATGAACACCCTGGCCCAAGCCTTCGGAGCTACAAATCTTGCCAGCAACATGCCGGTGGCTTCGGGAAAGCAGAACAATGGCTCTTTCGGGGCCAACGCTGCTAATGCAAATGTGCTTGCGATGCATCCCAACGGTCAGGTCTACTATCATCAACTTCCTGATGGCACTGTAGTAATGTCTGGAATGAACAATTTCTCCCACAATTATCAGCAGTATGCCGGGGCCTACAACTTAGGTGCATCTTATGGTTCCTACCTTCCTCAGGCCGCATACAACGGCTACGCTGCATCTATGGCTCAAGGTTTTGCCAACACGTCTCGCTCTGCTGCTTGGGGATCTTCACAAAATGTTCCTGTAGAGGTCCCCGATCTTGCAGCCCCCCGCCGGAATTCGCCATCGTCGGAAGAACATTCTCCAGGACCACACACTCCATACAACTACGGGACGTTTCCCAGCGGCACATATGCATATCCTGCCGTCGATAATTCTCTGAGCCCATGGACAGAACCATCCCCTACTCAATTAGCCCTGAACTTTCCCTTTGAGCATTATTGGCGAAATAGGGACGGCAGCTACGATTTGGTCGACTATTACACCATCACTAGGACTCAGCCTGCAATACCGGTCGCTGTTCCTGCCAAATTGACGAAAGACTCTGGCCGCGGTACATTTGACAAGATCCTGGACAACGAACATGGAACCACTAATGTCTACATCCGAGGCCTTCATCCTGATACCACAGATGAGAAGCTGCATGGGTATGGCAGCCGCTTTGGGGACATCCTTCGTTGTAAAGCTATTATCGACCTGAGCACTGGGGGCTGTAAAGGGTGCGTAACACTTCGAATCCATGCAATGTCTGTGCTAGTGCTGACAGACCATAGATTCGGATTTGTAGAGTACCATAATTACACTGATGCGGAGAACTGTATCCGCTGCTTCTACTACCTTGGCTACGAGGCGAAATACGCGAAGGTATGTGTGGCTCTGGGTGGCGTATCCCTGCTCTACTGACAGAAGGTCAGCTGTCCCACAACGAACGCCTAAAGAACTGTGCAGATCCAGAAAACAACAACCTCTATGTCTCCAATCTCCCGAAGGTCATGACCGAGAACGTGCGTATCCTCAGACATTTGCTGGTGCCACGGAAGCTGTGCTGATGATCAACAGGAGCTTAAAGCACTCTTCACCAACGTCTTCCCGTCGTACAAAGTCACCTCCACCAAGGTACTGAAAGATGAGCAAGGAATAAGCCGTGGCGTTGGATTTGTTCGGTAGGCTGTTAACAGTAGATTCTCTCAACGACTTTGCGATCTGATATGGGCCACTAGGTTCGAGACCCACGACATCTGCGAGAAGGTCATTGAACACTTCACCAACCATCCCATGTGTGTTGGGGACGACGACTCCATGCTCCAGCTTCGTTATGCAGACAGCCCAGCGCAGAAGAAGCTCAAGGAAGAATCAGCAGCGCACCGTGGTTTTAAAGCCAACGAGTATAACATGGAGGCGTTTGGGCCGGCATCTCCTTTCTATCGCTCACCAATGACCCCGATGTATCCCAGCCCCCTTCCGTCGGTCGGCGCTCGTTCCAATGGGCCTTGGAGACGACAGATTTCTGTGTCGCCTGGGTTCGTTACATGCATCACATCGTGGGGCTTTCGCTAACCTGATTGTATTTTAGGGCGTCCATGGTATTCCAAGGAGCGCTGAGTACTGGACCTCCAATGCCGGTGGCAGTGGCGAAGTCACAGTTCCCGAATGTGTTGCAAGGACTCACGAATCCGTCCGTGTCTATGAACGTCGACAGTCCTTGCGCTACTGCCACGATTAAGCGTACGAGGAACGAGACCAGCTCTATTGGTGGCAACACCCTGGTAGGCAGCCATGTCACCGACTCGAGCTACCAGGATACCAAGTCCAAGCCGGAAGATGGTTCAGATAGCGACCCTGACACTAATGTTACCACAAAGCTTGAGTCTTCCTCCAGCAATCATGGTGCCAACGAGGCAGCCAGAGTCGGTCCATCACCTTCGAAGGCCAACAAGGCCAAGCTCTGATCTCAGCACAAATATGTAGCCTCCGGCACTGTCAAACCCTCCTTCCCACGGGAATCCAATCCTGCAGGAATGGTTATGTGCTGCTAGCATCGGCATAGATTTTACTAGGTCTTTCTTCTCAGTGGCTGCATTTGACAACATACTTACGAACGCCGACGACGTTGACCACGCATTCTCACAATATGCAAACGCTTTACGAACGCAACGAGGCATGTACATCTGTTGATCCAATTCTCTTCCATCAAACTTTTCGGGCTGTATCCCTTACTAAGAACATCTTTCGACATTGCATCGGCTACAGAAGCATATCCAGCACTAATAGAGGCCGACGATAGTATTGTTATTATGGGTGGTCTGCTTTGCGAATATTAGCGGCATTATCCGTGCAGCTTCGGTCTGCACGTAGGCTTACTGGTCGGTCTGTTCTTACAAAAGCGTGCGCTTCTTTCTTCGATCGAGGGAGCAGTAATAGTATAGCCCTCGAACCTGGCTTGAGCTTCATGAGCCTTAGCTTAGCACTTGCTCTACTACAATCACTTAGCTTGTATCCACAAGCGTTCTCCAGCACTCTTCCATGATTCGTGTCCCGTGCTCATGCCGGTTTGGCTATTGCTAATGCAGACAACGCAGAAGCCGGTACGCCTTTTGTCTGATCCTGCTGGTCGGCCGTACGGCCAATGTTGATTTGACAATCTGACGCATCTTGGGAAGTGACCTCATTATCAGACCCGAGAGTATCACTACTGTCTTCCTCTTCCTCAGTTCTCTTCGCCTCACCATCGACATCTACGCCATTTTCCCGCATGTACTTTTCTAGTTCCTTTGCCATTTTCTTTGAGAAACCGGAAGCCTCGGCTTCTACATCCAGTCTCTTGACCAATTTGCCCTCTGCTCGCTTCCTAGCCTCGAGGAAGAAGGGGCCCGGCTCATCGCTCGTAAAGTGGAACCGTCGCTCAAAGAATCGTTTGATGCAATTGACATCGCGGTCAAAGTACATTTCGGCATTTGTATGATCGATGGAGACCATCTGTGGGAAGTCTATGAGGTATGGCGTAAGCTTGATTGTACGATTGCCTTGCTTCTCGTCCGTGTCGGCGTCCGGAAGCTCATCTTCCTTGACCAGTATATTGAATTCATTGAAATCCCCATGGATGAGCCCCACCCCCGCCAGCCGCAGCACCATCTCCACCAGCTCCGCATACAGCCCGCTCGGATCCGGCACCTCCCTGATCTGCCGCAGCGGGAACGCATCGATCAGCTCCATGGCCACCGTGTGCCGGTTCTGCGCGATCGGCTCGGGCACCATGAACCCGGCACCCTTGAGCGCGCGCATGAACGTGTATTCCTTCAGCGCGGCGAGCCGCGACATGTGCATCCAGGAGGCGGAGGAGCGCTGGCGCAGGTAGTCCCGGTTGGCCTTCACGGTGCGGAAGGAGATGCGGCCGAGGCGGTGGATCTTGAGCACCATTTGGGAGCCCGTGGCGGAGGCGACGACGAAGATGTCGGATTCTTTGCCGACGCCGATTTGGTTGCCGACGGAGTAGATGGTGCCTTGTTTTTGGTGGGTGTGTAGGGCGAGGTAGTCCAGCCCGCCGTAGGTGAGGCGGTAGCCGTCATCTGGTTTTTCTTGTCAGCTTGGTAATGTAATAGGGGTGGAGGCGGGGGGGGGGGCACATTTTGCATTCTTGGTTCGGGCGATCAGGTTGGCTTTTGCGAGGGTGGAGATGCTTCTGTGGGCGCTGCTGCCACTGCGGAGGCTGGAGAGCTGGAGTATCAGAGGGGTGGGCACGACTTCGTGGTTTCTGCTGCCGTGTTCTACCTAGGTTGTACAAGGTGCTGTTAGCTGTTAGGTTTCTTGTTGGAAGAGGGAGAGGGTGGGCGTACGGCGGTGAGAACACGCCAGTCCTCGGGTGTCAGATAGCGGAGATGCTTGGTATCGAGCTTCATGTTGTCGTCTTGTAGAATGCGCTTGATAGATGAGTCGGAGTGGAGATTCGACGATTAATGTGCGCTGATGCAAGGGGGGGTTGGGCCCGGCAATTAGTTCCACCGGACCCGCGGAGCCCTACCCGAGAGCTTTCTTGACGCGCATCGACCTTGCCTCAGTGCTCAGACCTCCTTTGCAGAATTATGTTTTGTGTCCGACAAGTCCTAACCCTAGATTAAGCCCTAGACCAAACCCTAATTATTTATAAACGACGCTACAAGGTATAATGCAGTAGCTTCGAGCAATCGATAGACACTATAATATATAGTATAAACTATCTATAAATAGTAAGCGTCAACATTAAAATATAATTTTGCTAGAAGATCTAAGAACAATATATAATATTTAAAATAAAAATCGATTACAATAATAAATAAGTCTTATTTAAGCAAAAATATATAACAGCGTTTGTAAGTACATTTAAGAATAGCTTTATAACTCGCGTAAAATAAAATATTATAACTAGAATAAATATATTTGCAAATACTATATATGCGCTAATTATATATATTGTATTAATAGTTGCTTATATCTTATCGATATTTGTTAATTAAAAAGTATTAGAAATTGCAAGATTGCTCTATTGTAAAATATTATAAATTGCAAAATTATTTTACTATAAAGTATTACAAATTGCAAGATTGCTTTATTGTAAAATATTTAAATACAAATTAAAATTGCGCAAATAAAACTTTAATTTCAAAAATAGCTTTAAGAGAAACAATAATTTTGTTTAATTTGTTAACAAGCTTTCTTTCTAGTATTTAATTCTTTAAAAAATTGTAATATATATATACTATCTAATTAGTTTTAATATAAAAAAACTATAAATAAGAGCTAAATTAAGATATTTAGCAATAAATTTTCTTCTTTTAGCAATTGTTTGATACAAGAGATTGTTAGATAATATATAACTAGAGATAACAATACTTTAGTCTATTAAGTTAAAAATAACAATAAAAATTGTAACAAAACTTTATTGTTAATATAGTTCTAAAATATAATCTCGAAATTTCGAACTTAATTATAGATTGTTTTTCTTTTAATATACTATTTTACTTTATAAGTATTAATATTAACAATTAATTATTAACGCGTTAACAATAAATACAAATCGAGATAATCTACTTAGCAAAGCTCTTTATAGCATTAATAGTTTATATTATATTTAACAAATTATTTTAGACTAAATAAAACAAAAAAGCAAAAAAAAAGAATTAATAGAGAGAGATCTTAATAGTTCTAAACAAAGTAGAAGATAAAACTAAGATTGTTAATACTATTGTTAACAAATTTTTTAATATTATTAGACAAAACAAGTTATAACAAGTAAAATCGAAATAAATATACAAAAAAGATATAATAAAAATAATTTAAACAAAAGATATAAAAGTTATTAAAATTATCTACGCAAAGCTTTGTAATAGAAAGACAAAAAAAATTAACAAAATTTGCGCTAATTAAAAAGTAGATTTCGACAATCTTTAATTAAACAACAGCTTTAAATATTAAATTAAATAGATAATTTTAACAACAATACAATTTTCTTTTGTCGAAATTTATTTATTTTTTGCTTAAAATATTATAATTTGTTTGCAACAAAAAAAAAGAAAACAAGATTTTACGCAAAATATTTTGTTGTTTAATTAACAACTTGTTGCGCAACTTATATTGTTAAAGCAAGAGATTAAATTTTGTAATACTTTAATATCTTTCGCAAATAAACTAAAGATATTTAAGATAATTTAAGAAAATCTAGCAATTATTAATTCTTCCAAAATATTAGTAGTTTTAGAAAAAAAAATAAGATATAAGTTATTACAATTATTAAGAGCAGCAATTGTAGCAACAATAAATAGCAATAAGAAGACAAATAATAATAGTATATTTAACAATATATTTGTTAAGTTATTTATTTTTACTAAATATTTAAAAACAAAAAAAATCAAAGAAATAAGAAATTGCAAATATTATTCTATAAATATTAATTTTCTAAAACAAATTAGTCGTAAATTAAAAAGTAAAATCGATATATATATTAAAAATAAATATTTTTCTACAATTTATCTAATTATAAGATTAATATTAATAAAGAACTTCTTGAACTTATATTATACTTATATTTGCAAAATTGCTAAATATATTAAGCTAAATTTTAACAATATTAGATATAAGATTATTTTAAAAAGATTAAAAACTTGCTAATTTAAACAACTAATTTTTAAAGATTTAAAAATTAACAATAAATTTTTTTTCTAATAATAAAAACAAAATCGATTGCTTGTTTTAAAAAATTAGTTTAAGATCTTTATATATATATATATTAAATATCTTCTTCTTGAACAATCGATTATTAATATATATCAAATTGTAATTAACAAAATTTGCAACAATAAAATCTAATTAAAATAATTAATAGAGAGCAACATTATTGTAGAAAATATATTTAATTAACTTTAAAATAAAATATATTTCGAGAAACAAATTAAAACAAAAGTTAATAAACTTATAGTTAAGAAGTTTGCAATATATTAATACTATTAATAAAAACAAAATAACAAACTTAATTATAAATAGTTGCAAACAATATTTTACTTCTTAAGTTAACAAATTATTTGTATAAATCTAAAATATTAAATATTAAATATTTATTTTTAATTCGATTGCAATTCTTGTTTAATATTGTATTCTTATTATATTAAATTTATTGTTAAAAAAAATAACATAAGCTTTTACTATATTAATATATATATATTTAGATACTTAAAAAACAAGCACAAGAGCGCAATTATTTAAAACTTGATTTTATTAAACAACAAAAATAAGCAAATTTGCACAAAAATAGTATCGAATTTTTATTAAATAATAAAAGAATAATAAAAGAATATTGTTATATATAAGAACAAACTCAAAAATATAGATATTGCGTTTATCTATAATTTAGAGAAACTATAAAAGTTAGAAAATACATAGAAATACAACAACTTTGTAAAAATATCTTTAAAAAAAAAGAGTATATATATTATTAAATTTAAGATTTTGCACAAATTAATATTAAATAGTATTTGCGTCTCTTAACAAATTATTTTTTTATAATATATTAATATGCAAGAGAATAAGAAAATTTTAAACAATATTAAGTTTAATTAATAAAGCAATTTTGTTATTGTATATACAACTTAGATTGTATTTAAACTTATATTGTTAAATTAATTGTATTAATATATTGTTTTATTATAAAAGTTTCTTATATTAATTTAATTGTATATCGACTTTGTTATAAGTTAGATACTTGTTTGTCGAATATTTTAAAATAATTTTGTTGTATAGACGCAAACAAATCGACTCTTAAAAACAAATTAAATAAAGATAATACAAATAATAGTATTATATCAAATAGAGTCTTTGCAAAAATTTAAAATTATTTTCGAGAAAATAAAAATGCAGAAATTGCTTACTATAGCAATAGTAGATATTTTATAAATTAGAAAAGAAAAATAATCGAACATAGAATTGTTTAATAAAAATAAATTAGCAATAGTAATAGAGTTTAGTATATATAACTAATTAAGCAATAACAAGACTTGTTAATCGAGTAATAATAATTATATATTTATTTTTTCTACTTTAATTATATAATTTAAATATCTTTAATATATCTAAAATTGAAACTTAATACAAGAGTAGCGTTATGTTACGCTAGTACTTCCTTTGAAGATATTAGAATTAAGTTGTGCTATTGAAGAGATTTGTAAACGTCTTCAAGCAATGCAAGCAATCACTTAGTAATAAGAATTGCAACTATAGGCAATTTTTATGTTCAATAAATTTTAAGAGAGATTCGATGAATTAAAGTAACAATAAGTAAAAATCTATAATAAGTTGAATACAATTTATAAAAGAGTCGTATTTTAGTTTCTATATATTAAGAAAATACTAATTGTTTATTTTGTTTGTTTGTCGAACAATGCGAACATAATTGTTCGTAATGTTTGTTCGTCGAACATAACAAACATTATGCTTAAATTGTTCGCTTCTTAAATATAGCGAACATAATAATAGATTTACTTAAAGACGTAGAATCTAAATTACTAGTATAGCTTTAATAAGCTCGTAACACTATTTTTCTTCTTCAAAGTTTTCGTTTCAAAACTTAATATCTTTTCATTATGTTTTTAAGAAAAATTAATATTAGAAATTTCTTCTTTTGAAAGATTTTTTTTTTAACGCTTTAAGTTTAATATTTTTAGCGATATGTTCTTGTCGTAATTGTCCAATATCTAATAAAATCTATTGTGTAAATAATAATTTTAAAAAGTATGTAAGATGTGTGCAATTTAATTGTAATTACGATTTAACAATTTTTCTTGCATCGATTAAATAAATTTATAAAGAGCGAATGCGTTTAAAGAAAGAAGTGCGCAATACGCATGCGAAGCTAAGTTAACTAAAAAAACAATTAGATTTTTTGAAGAATAAGAAGAAAGAAATAATTGTAATAAAATGAAAGAACATTAACGATCTAAAGATAAATAAAGCATATTTCGTTAAATTTGTTACAAAGACTCTTGAGTTGCTATTTAATATATCGTTCGAACAATTTTAATTTTTGATTAATTAAAATTAAAATGTTGTTTCTATATTTTGCTTTAATGAAACTTCTTTAAAAGATTCTAATAACGATTAAAATTTTTCTTTAATTTTTATATGTTCTTTAAGATAAAGTATTCTTTTTATTTGATAAAATACTTTTGATTTTTTTGTCGTAAAATTTTCTTAATTTCGAATTAATTTTTTTTTTGCGAATAAAAATAAAATATGTTCTATAAAGACGTGATTAAGTTTGCTAACTTCAACAATAAAATATAAAATATTAAAAATATTTTAACGTTCTTAAGTAAATCGAGTTTGTAATTAATTAATCTTTTAGTTTTTTTAACAAAAAACGATTCGACTTTAATATAATTTAATTTCTTGTTTAACTTTTTTGTTTTAAGATTTTTTATAAAAAGATATATTTTATTTCTCTCTTTTAGCTAAGATGTCGTTTTTCGTTTCTTATTTTAATATTTAATTAATTTTTCTTGCATTTTAGAGATGTTGTCGTGTATCTTTTTTAGTATTATTACTCTTTTGATAACTAATTGCGCAAATAGATGCGTACGTTCTTTCTTGAAGAGATTTAATTTCTTGTTATAATTGACGAAGAATAAAGTTATTTTAGTAATATTTAAAATCTTTGCATTGAGTGCTAGTTGTGCTATAAATAAAAGTAATACTTAATTGCTATAAATATTGTTGATATAATGTCTTAAATATTGCTTAAGACTTTAATTTATTCTTTTTATCTAATTATTTGTAATTAAGTAATAGATAATAAACATTCGAAGTCTTGTATCTAACATTAGAAGAAGCGTCTTTTAATAGTTAGATGTAAAGAGCTTGTCTTTATTATTAATTAGTTTCTTAAGTGTATCGTAATATTGTATAAATTAATTTAATATAATGTATTTTAATTGTTTTGCGATAAACTTTTCTTTGCATGCAATAATATATAAGTACTTAATAAGTTTATTAATTATTATTAATATTAAATTATATTTGTTTTTAATTGTTAAATTCGTCGACTTAAGCAACTTAATAATAAAGTTTATCGTAACTTTATCTTATAACGATTTAGATAATTTCTAATATTAGATTTTGTTATAGTTTGCGTACGTATCATGTTTGTTTTACTAATAGCTAAGATATCGTTTAATATATATTTCGACAACTTATCTTATTTATAAGAATTAATAATGTTGACGTAAAAGCTAAAGAGTTTTTGTTATTTTTAAGTGTCTTTGCAATAATTCGTTATAATGCTCTTTTATACATTTGTTAATTTTGTTGATAAATATTTAAAGTTTTTCTTTCTTTATTAGAAACTCTTCTATATTATTTTAAAATATTTGTAGTGTAGCATTTAGTTCGTACTTATTTGTTAATAGTGATTCGTCTTTGTTGATCTTAAGTATATTGTAATTAAACGATTTTTTCGTTTTTATATAATTACTTCTTTTGCTAAGTGCGTCTACTTTGTCGTTATCTTTGTCTAAAGTATATTGTATTTTAAACTTATATTATTCTAGTTTTTTTAATTATTGTACTTGTCTTTTGTTTAATTGCTTCGTAGTAATGAAGTGCACAAGATTTTTGTAATTTGTAAGAATTGTAAGTTTTAATAATTTTTCTATGTATACTCTTTATAATTTCAAGAAAACTACTATAGCGAATAGTTTCTTATTGTAAACATTATAGTTTTATTTAATTAATAAGAGTTTTTTCGAAAGATATATTATTAAATGTTATATGTCTTTATGTCTCTAATTAAAGCATGCATCGATAGCTAAATTTAATGCGTTAATTTTAATTTTATTTAATAATCGTAAATTGTACATTTTTAATATTAACTTCTTTAAGCATTTTAATTTAAGATTCTAAAATAATTTTTTCTTTGTAAATTCTTATATTTATAACGTATTTTTTTTCGTAAAATTCGTCAATAATATTGCGTTTACTAAATAGTTTTTAATAAACTTTTTGTTATAATTTATGAAATCTAGAAAGAATTATACTTTTTTAATATTTGTTGATAATTTTTATTCTTTAATTGCTTGTAGTTTCTTAGAATTTATGCGTATTTTGTATCGTTTAACAACAAATTTAAAGAAATTAACTTTCTTTTAATAAAATTCGCATTTTTTTAACTTAAGATGTAAATTTTTTATGTTTAAACATTTTAATACTTTGAAAACATAATTAACATGCTCTTTTAAAAATTTTGAGTAAATTATAATGTTGTTCAAGTATGTTATAACAAATTGATTTAAATATTGTCGTAGTATATTATTAATTATTTTTTGACACATTGTTAAGACGTTCGTAAGTTCGAACAACATTATTGTGTATTTATATAATTTATATTGTGTGCAAAAAGCTATCTTTTACTCTTTTCTTGTTTTTATTCTAATTTAGTTGTACGCTTTTCGTAAATCTAATTTAGTAAAGTACTTCGCTTCAAATAATTAATTTTGAAGTTCGCTAATATTAAATAGTAAATATCAATTCTTAATTGTAATATTATTTAGCTTCTAGTAATTAACATATAGACGAAAAGTTTTATTCTTTTTTGATACAAAGAGAATCAAGTATTTTGTTTGTAATTAGAATTTTTTAATAAATTCTTTTTTTTCGTTTTCTATTAAGTATTCGCAAAGTACTTCGAGCTTTTTCTTAGATAAAGCATATATAAGTTTAAACGTAAATTGCTTGCTTAATTCAAATTTAATTTTGTAATTTTACAATTAATATTTAGAAAGAATCTTTATTGTTTTCTTTTCTTAAAATAAATGCTTTTAATTGTTGTATATTTGTAATACGTATTTTAGCGATTTCTTTGTTATATTAAATAGTTTAAAGCTTTTAAAAGATTCGTAATTTTTTTTACTTACTTTAACTTTATAATTTAATTAATCTTTGCTAATATTTATCGAATCAAACTTTATTAAATTGTTCTTTTGCAAAAATGTAAATTTGTTATTTGCAATCGATTTTTAACTTAATCTTTTATCTATTATTGAACGTTGTTGATGCGTAGATTAGATATAAATTATATAATTATATTGCGCAAATTTAAGTACTTATATATTTTAGTTAACTTCTAGATTGTGTTGCTTTAATTAAGATATTTCTAAAACAATATTATAAGTAACTATTTTCACTATATTAAAGATTAGTTTCTTGTGATATTGCTAAATAGCTATCAATAGTAATTTCGTTTCTTTATCTACTTTTTTATTCTTGTCGAATAATAAATTTTTATCTATAATTACTAGGTTGTATGCGTCAAGCTTCTTTTAAGTAAAGTATTCTTTTCTTTTAACAAGAGTTTTAATTATAAAATTATTTATCGCATCAAAATTAATTATTGTAATAAATTGTTGTTTATTAACTTTAACTAATGTAATAAAACATCGTACGTATACTATTAAGTTTAGTTGCTACTATTAGATTAACATATTATATTCCTTTGATATGCTCTTTACTAAAAAATTTGAACTTTTCCCTATTTTAATGCTATAATTTCTGCTTTAAGCGCTTGCTTGCGCTAAGCTTTCTTTCTATGCTAGATTAATAATTTTAACTTTTTAGAAAATTAGTTAACTTCTTCTTTGTTTTCTAAATGAATTTAACAGAGTCGTTATAGCATTTTGTTCAACTAAGTGTCGCATATTTCTTTGCTTTTTTTATCGCTTATTTAGATAGACTAATATTGCTTAATTGTTGTTTAATTTTCTCAAAAATATTTCTTTTTATAGTGACATCGCTTTTTAGCGCTTTCTCGCATTTATTTACGATCTAATTTATCTATTGTTTCTTCGATAAATCAACTAAAGTCTTAAAGTGTTTTATAATGTTATTTAGACATTCGTGGAAGTTTTTCTAATCGTATTTGTCGTTTAAGTTTGTTGCTAATTAAGAATATAACGTTCTTGGTTGTTTCGTTCTCATAGTCTTATTAAGTATTTAATTAATTTTTTGCGTAAATGCGAATATTTTATCTAATAATGTTTTATCTAGAACTTTCTATAATTGATTTAGATTTTCTATCAAATAGTAGTTGTTGTTCGATTCAATCTTGAGAGTGTTCGTCTCTATATCGATTTGCTTTCTAATGTTGTTCTAATTATTAAGTATCTCTCTTAATATAGCATTAATTTGTTAACAATTTATTAAGTTTCGTGATCGACAATCTCTTGCGAAGTAATTTGATTTGTTACATAAATAGTACGTTTTCTAAAATTTGTTATCTTGCTTTTCTCTAGAGTTCTTTTCTTTACGTTGTTAAGTAAAATTTAATTTTATAGATGCAAGCTTACAATAATTAAAATTACTATATTTCTAATTAAAACGAAATTCTTCTTGCTAATATTTGATCGCTAGTTCAAAGAAGATTTTTGCTCTTTCTTAAAATTAATTGTATCTTTTCTTTATAGCTCTTTTATACAACTTGTTGTCGAAATCAATAACTATTTCGATAAAATTAAATATGTTGTTAAGAGTTTTCTTATTACGCATAATTTTGTCTTTTAGATTGTTTTTAAAATTTTGTCGAAACATTGTTATAAATACAATATTGTCTTATTTGATTAAATTAGCATACTTTTAGAATCTAGCTACGTAATCTATTGCAAAGATTTGTTGAGTTAAATGCTAAATTACTCTTTTCGCAATTTGTTTTTTGTTAGATATTTCAAAGATTCTTCGAAGCTCTCTTTTGAAATTATTAAAGTTTATAAATATTGTACAAGAGTTTTCGTTATAATTCTTTAAGTACTTTCGTAAGTTTAGCTTAAGTTAATGCTAAGCTCTCTCTTTAAAAAATGTTAATGCGAAAATCGTCTTCTAATTCGCTAGAACAAAATAGAAGATAAAATAGATATTTATCTACATAAGTTAATTCTTCAAGCTAATATAATCTTTATAATAGATATCTAGTTTATTAATCTTAATTTTGTCGTCTTTTATAACTAATAATCGACGTAATACTAATAAGCTAGTGCTTAGAATAGAGACGCGTTGATCTAATACAAATATTCTTAAAGTGTTCAAAATGTTACGCTAATACTTTCTTTAAAGATATTAAAATTAAATTGTATTATTGAAGAAATTTGTAAACGTCTTCAAGCAATGTAAGCAATTATTTGATAATAAAAATTGCAACTATAGACAATTTTTATGTTTAATAAATTTTAAGAGAGATTCGATAAATCAAAGTAACAATAAGTAAAAATTTATAATAAGTTGAACACAATTTATAAGAAAATCGTGTTCTAATTTCTATATACTAAGAAAATACTAGTTGTTTATCTTGTTCGTTTGTCGAACAATGCGAACATAATTGCTCGTAATATTTGTTTGTTAAACATAACAAACATTATGCTTAAATTGCTCGCTTCTTGAATATAGCAAATATAATAATAGATTCGCCCAAAGACGTAGAATCTAAATCACTAGTATAGCTTTAGTAAGCTTGTAACACGTTAATTGCTATTTAATTTTATAAAAACTATATAATTACTAGTTGCATTTTATATATATTAAAAAAGAGAAATTTAAGATCTATTATTAGCACTTATTGTTAACAATTACTTATTTAAACTAAGATAAAGATACAACAAAGTTAATAAAGCAAAATTGTACAAATACAATTTTGTCTTTTTTAATTATTTCTTTTTGCTCTTTAAATATTACAACTCTAGCTCGTTACAGCTGATATATAATCTACAGAGTATTCTGTAGTACAGAGCACAATTATCTGTATACTCGATATATTTAACAAGCAAGCAACGCAAATATTATGCTCGATATACTCGACAAGCGAGCAAAATAAATATAGCAATGCTCGATATACTCGACAAGCAAGTATAACAAATAAAATTTTTTTTTTTTAATATATAGATCTTCTTAGAACACAACTATTTTATAGATTGTATTCAATTTATCTATCGAGTTATTCTCTATTATAAATACAAGCTGCAAATTTTTTTTATCAAATAATTG
>JAABUL010004469.1_pt1 | contig 18699 bp, 18 predicted proteins | sample 5559151 | NCBI WGS metagenome assembly JAABUL01 (sample SAMN10711876, study PRJNA513368) | rock metagenome | isolation source: Antarctica rocks | place: Antarctica: Victoria Land, Pudding Butte sud | reverse complement strand
TCGATCGGGCGCGGGACGAGGCCACACAGGGCCGCCGCGCGGCGGCGGAGAAAGGCGCTGGCGTCGAGGGGGAGTCACCCCAGGAACGGGCGGGACGGCGGGTTGCTTTCTCCCGGCCCCCGGCCGGCCTTGTGTCGCCCCTGGGACGCGAGTACGCGCATCGGGCGCAACGGTTGTTGGAGCGGTACCCCAACGCCGCGCTCACGGACCTGCACCGACTCGACTGGATGGTGACGCGGGACCTGGCGCGGGCGCACCCCGAGGCCGATAAGGAGGTGCTGATGCGGGCGATCCGCGAGGGCAGTCCGCGCATCGAGGAGCGCAAGCGGGGCCACGTCTACGACTACGCGGAGCGCACGACGCGCTACGTGCTGCTGGACCCGGATGTGGAGCGCGCGCGCGGCGAGGTGGCCCGGATCGCCACCCGCGAGCGGGACCGCTGGTTCTAAATCGCGGGAACGCGCGTTCCCGGGGTAGTGTTACGGAAGCTGCTGTGAAGTGCAAAGTAAGAGAGGACGTGCGACGGGGCGTGATACCAGTCATAGGCCCCGGGTGACGGAAGCTGCCACGAGCGGCAGTGTGTAAAGATTGCCCCGTTTTCATGCGTGCCCATGGTGGGTGCGGAGGATGGATGAACCACCCAGGCAGGACCACCATCCCGGCACAGCGCCTAGCCTGGACCCGTCAGGCTGCCGCGTGGTCCCGTCGCTCACGCATGGGACAGGAGCGGACCTACCGGCGGCGCTTGGCGCGGTACAGTGCGTCGTCGGCGTGGCGCAGCAGCACGGCGGCCTCACCACCGTCATCGGGATAGAGGGCCACGCCCGCGCTGACCGAGAGCGCGTGGCCGTCGACCGCCTCCCGGCCGACGGCCCGGACCAGCCGGTGCACGAAGGCCTCCGCCCCGGCGCGGTCCACCTCGGGCAGCACCAGCGCGAACTCGTCTCCCCCGATGCGCGCGACCAGGTCGATCCCCCGCGCCTGGCCGTGCAGGGCTTCCGCCAGCGTCATCAGCGCCCGGTCACCGGCCGCGTGGCCCCGCGTGTCGTTGAGCGATTTCAAGCCGTCGAGGTCGAGCAGCACCACAGCGAACGTGTGCGGCAGACGCGCGGCGCGCGCGCGTTCCTCGTCCAGGCGCTCGTCGAAGGCGCGGCGGTTGGCCACCCCGGTCAGGCTGTCGCTGCGCGCCTGCGCCCGCAACGTCTCCGTCGCGCGCTCGACGTACGCTAGCGTCGCCTCGTGGCGCAGCTCGTGGAGGATGCCGTTGACGTGGAGCAGGGCCATGGCCGCGAGGCGATCGCTGGCGCGCCACTCCGCCATAACCTGCTGGAGGAAGCAGTCCTGCAGACGCGCCGCCGTGACCAGGACCTCGGTCAGGGATAAACCCACGTCGTAGGCGCACTCGCCCAGCGCATGTGCGGGCGCGATGCCCTCCCGGCCCGAGCGCGCGTGGAGGAGGCGCGGTAGCAGGGCGGTGAGGGCGTGCAACTCGGTGGACCCGGGTCCACCGAGGGCCAACAGGGCGTCGAGGCCCGGCGCCGCGAGCGGTCGGCTCGAGGGCGCGAGGAGGGCGCGCTCCGCTGCCGCGGCGGCGCCTTGCTCCGCGCGCGTCAGGAGTTCGCGGAGCGAGGGGTCTGCACCGTCCGCACCGTCCGCACCGTCCGCATACGCGGGCTGGATGTCGCCCATGTGGTCACCTCCCTTTTCTGTCATTGTTCGCGTAGTATCGCGCGTCTCCGCATGGCGCGCCAGTCCCCACTCGGGTACTAACCGGATGGGCCAGAACAATCGGCCGGGCACCCCACCGGTGGAGGCCACGCCGCCCGGCCACCCGAATGGGGGCGTGGGGGACGACAATTCACGCCCCCATTCGGGTAGCCAGGCCGAGATAAACGGGCCATGCACGGTCGGACGTGGTCACAATACCTCGGTCGGGTACTTGCGGGCGCACCCTCCCGTCGCCTATCGTCGGTATATACGGCCCGCAGACAGATCACCACATGGACCACCAGGCCATGTGCCGCCCAATAGGCAACAGAAGGATGCAGACCATGAGGTTGTTCCCCACGCGCCACCCACGCCGGGCGTTGCTCGGCGTCGCTGCCCTGACCACCGGGCTCTGTGTCAGTGGTCCGCTGGCCGCCGTCACCCCCGCCCACGCCGCGCTCGCCTGTCGCTCCGACCCGATCGTGGTCCTCTCCAACGGCGTCGTCCTCGACTTGAGCGCCACGCTCGATGCCGATGTCTCGCAGGTCCAGGAGATCCACTATAAGCTGCACGGACCGCACGGTGTGTCGGTCGTGCGCGCCATCTCCACCGATGGCGCGGTCCAGTACAAGGAGCACTTCGAGTTCAAGGACGACAGCCACGGCGACGACAAGGCGGCCACCAGTGCCGCCGAGACCTACCGCGTGGAGGTGACGACCAAGACAGCCGACGGCCACCACACCGGGTGGGCCACGATTGCCGGAGGATACGCCGTGGATTTGGGGATCACCCCCGCCATGGTCGGCCTGTCCGCCTTCCAGTTCGACGCGTCCGTCCCGCAAGCAGACGCGGCCGGCCCGCAGGGAGACGGGGGCAAAGGCAAGGACGCGCCGCCGCCGCCGCATGCCGACGACAATGCGGCCGCGTTGCCGGACACGGTGACCGCGGCCCTGGCCGCCTGGGCGAACAACGCCTCGTGGCACGCGTCCATGTCGTCCCCGCCGGGACAGGCCGACAAGATCCTCGCGGCGTCCATCGCGCTGTAGGCGCGCGGCAACCCTGCCCGCCCTGCCCGCCGTCCTGTGAGGACGGCGGGCTGGACGGGGCCACCTGAGAGGACACACGGAGCACGATGCGGAGCGCGCGCGCGGCCATCGCTCATCTGACGCCCCAACCCGTCGTCGGGGTGGGGACGGTCGTCCTTGCCCTGCTCGCCCTCGGCGCGTCATGGCCGGAGGACATTCTCGCCAGTCAGGGACAGCGGACGCCGGAGGTGGTGCTGGTCGCGCTGGCCCTGGCGGCCGCCGTGCTCCTGGCCTATCGCTACCCCATCCATGTGCGTCATCAGACCAAGGTGGCGCTGGTGACCGTGGCCTACTATCTCCTGGCCGTCCTCGTGCCCCCGCCGCTGGCCGCCCTCACGGCGGGGGCGGCGGCGTGCGCCGGCGAGGTCCTGCGCCGACGCGTCAGCGGCTCCTACCCTAGCGACATCGCGAGCGAGGTGGGCCGCCGCAGCCTCATGGTCCTGATCGGCACCCTGATCGCCCATGCAGGCGGTCCCGGCGTCCCGTCCCCCGTGGCCCTCCTGGGCACCGCCGTCGCCCTGGCCCTCCTGGATGCCGTCTCCCTGCCCCTCGTCCTCGCGCCAATCGCCGATGAGCCGCCCCGCCAGGTGCTCCTGGCCAGCGTGCGGGAGACCGCGCTGGCGGACGGCCTGCAATATATTGTTGGGATCGTGGGGGCCGTCGCCGCGACACGCTATCTGTGGACGCTGCCCCTGCTGGTCGCGCCCTGCGGGGTGGTCTACGTGGCCTTCAAAGTCCTGACCGAGATGCAGGCGGGCACGCGCCACCTCTTGGAGAACATGGCCGACGCCGTGGACCTGCGCGATCCGTACACCGGTGGCCACTCGCGGCGCGTGACGGAGTACAGCGCCGCGATCCTGCGCGAGCTGGGGCTGCACGGCCCCGAGGTCGACTTGATCGTGACGGCGGCGCGCGTGCATGACATCGGCAAAATCGGCACCCCCGACGCCGTCCTGAACAAGCCGGGCAAGCTCGACCCGGAGGAGCGCGTCATCATGGAGCAGCATCCCGTCCAGGGAGCCGAGTTGCTCAAGCGGTATCAGGACTTCGCGCGGGGCGTAGCGTTGGTGCGCCACCATCACGAGAGCTGGGACGGGTCCGGCTACCCGGATCGGCTCACAGGGGCGGAGATTCCGTTCGGGGCGCGCGTGATCGCGGTGGCCGACAGCTACGACGCGATGACCAGCGATCGGCCCTACCGCACAGGCATGCCTATCCCGAAGGCGGCGGCGATTCTGCGCGCGGGGCGCGGCCAGCAGTGGGACACGACCATCGTCGACGCCTTCCTGCGCACGCTCCCAGGGGAGGACGGAGGGGCGTCGCCCGCGCCGTTGGCCGACCGCGCGGGGGGAGTGGACCGGCGAGCGGAGGAGCGTGCGCTCGCCCACACCGCCTGAGTGCAGAGCCTAGCGCAGGATAACGGCCGGGTGATCCCGCTCGTCGAGTGACATTCGTGCGCCGGCAGACAACTCAGGCGTGAGCGCCTTGAGCATACCTGCCCTCGTCCCGTCACCTCGTTCCGTCGCGTAAACATCGGGCGCTTTCCATGCGGCGCATACCACGAACGCACGCTCGGTTCGAGTGCCGCTTGGATTCCTGGAGTGCGCACTTCCCCCCTGTGGACAGACATCTTGTCGCTGTAGCACCCGTGATGTATGCTCGCCGTAAGCCCAGAAGTGCCTTCTCCGGTGTTTGTGGGCACTCTCGAGGTACGTGTCGTGTAGCGGGTAGGCCTGTCGCTAAGATCCTGACGAAAACCTACAACGTCCCAGATAACTAGCGAGGCTCTGCCTCAGACCGACGAGACATGACGCGAAAACGTGACTCAATCACACCATGTTTGCCCGTATTAGGAGTCTAACCTTGTGCAGGGACGGCGCCCTGCACAAGAGGCTCCTGACGGAGCAGAAACATCGACAAATTTTTGTCGATGTTGACGCCTCAAGCGCCTAGGATGTGTTGTCGTTCTATCTATGCGCCATTCACCCTTGCAGTACGCTCATACACTAGGAATAATTCTACTGTTGGGACGATGCAAGAGGGGTACCGCCAGACAGACCGTGGCATGTGGGGCGGCGGATCGCACGCGCTGGACGCAGGCGGGGCAGCACGAGCGGCCGGCGACGCCGCTAGCCGCCGGTGTGGACCGCCAGCACGACGCTATAGATGACCACGAGCACCATCAGGAGAGCGTAGATGCGCAGCCCCCACATCGCGGCGAGCGCCCCCGCCGAGAGCTGGCGACGCCCGTAGGGCTCACGCCGCGCCTCCACCAGTTGATCGGGTTCCAGCGCCTCCCACACGCCCGCGTCCTCGCGCGGCGCTCCGTGCCCGTGTCCGTGTTCCATCATCGCCTGCATGTGCAATTCTCCTTGTCCGTTGTGGGGGGCTATTTATTTGCCGAAGAGGTGGGGGAAGATGACGGTGATCCCGTACAAGACGCCGCCCCCGACCAGGAAGAGCGTGACCAGGGTCGCCATGATGTTGCCCAGCAGCCCGCTGCGCAACTCGCCCATGACCGCACGGTCGTTGACGAGCAGGAAGAGGAGCACCAGCGCCGGGGGCATCGCCAGCACCGCGATCACGTTGACGAGCAGCACGACGTACACGAGCGGGATACCGGGGATCAGCACCAGCGCCGCCGCCCCCGCCGCGCTGCCCAGCAACATGGCGTAGAAGGGCACGCCCTCGCGCAGGCCCCGATTCAAGCTGCCCCCCCGGCCCGTGACCTCGCCAAAGGCGTAGGCCGAGGAGGTCGAGATGGTGAGGGCCGCGAGCAGACCGGCCTCGAAGATGCCGAGGGCGAACAGGGTCGCGCCGACGTTGCCGATGAGCGGACGCAGCGCCTGCGCGAAGTCGGCGCCCTGGAAGCTGGATGCGTTGACGCCCTTGACGAAGAGCGGCGTCGTCGCCACGACGACGGCGATAGCGGTGATGGCGGCCAGCCCCGCGCCGGCGGCCGTGTCGATGCGGCCCTGGCGCACGTCGGCGCGCGTGAGGCCCTTGTCGGCGGTGGCGCTCTGCTGGAAGAAGAGCATCCAGGGAGTCACGGTCGCGCCGATGTTGGAGAGCAGCAGCAGGATGACCCCGTTGGTGACGCCGCCGGGCAACGGCCCCCACGTCAGGAAGGAGCGGCCGATCGCGCCCCAGTGCGGGTGCGCGAGCAGGGCCGCCGGCACGAACAGCAGGTTGAAGGCGGCCAGGCCGAGCGCCAGCCGTTCCCACGTCCAGTAGCGCCGGCTCGCCGTGGCCGCCACGATGAGCAGCAGCGCGCCGAGGACGGCGACGGCCGGCGGGACGCCGAAGTAGCCCAGCCCCGCGCGGACGGCGATGAACTCGGTGATAAGCGTGAGGAAGTTGCCGAGCGCGAGGTCGCCGAGCGAGAACCAACCCCAGAAGGGGCCGAAGCGGTCGAAGATCATTTCGGCGTGGCCGCGGTGCGTCGCCGCGCCGAGCCGCACGGTCATCTCCTGGACGATGTAAGCCATGAAGAAGAGGGCGGCGATAAAGGGCAGGAAGAAGCCGATGCCGAATTGCGCCCCGGTCTGGGCGTAGGAGATCATGCTCGGCCCGTCGTTCTCGCCGATGATGGTCAGGATGCCGGGGCCGACGAGCAGCCAAAGCAGCAGCGGCGAGCGCCCATGCAGGCGCGCGGTGCGTACCCGTGCGCGGTCGCCGGCCCGCTTGCGGTCCTCGGGCGTGACAATCAGGGATGCGGCGCGCATCACCGGCGGCGCCCCCGCATCCATCCCCTGTCCCATGAGGTCAATCAATCGTTCCCCGCCCGTCTGAATGAGTGTGTTGGTCGACACGCACGCGCCGGGCGATCGCACCGCCCAGGGTCTGTGTCGTTCCGCCGATACACAGGGTGAGGACGTCGCCGTAGGGCGCGACGCCCTCGACCACGACAGCGGTGCCGGGGACGAGGCCGAGCGACCCCAGGTACTGCAAGAGAGCCGGGTCGCCGTCCGGCACGCGCACGACCGTCGCGGTCGCCCCGACCGGGAGGGCGCTCAGGGCGATGCTCCCGTTCGACGCGATCGTGCCCTCGCGCGTGGGGATAGGATCACCATGCGGGTCGCGCGCGGGGTTGCCCAGCTTGGCCGCGATACGCTCCTCTAGCTCCTCCGACAAGACGTGCTCCAGGCGCTCGGCCTCGGCATGCACGCGGTCCCAGGGCATGTCGAGCAACTCGGCCAGGAATTGCTCGATCAGGCGATGATGGCGCACCATCTCCAGGGCGACGGCCAGCCCCTTGTCGGTCAACTCCGCCCCATGGTAGGGCGTGTGGCGGACGTAGGGACCGGCCGGGTCCGTGGCAAGATGCTTGAGCATCGCCGTGACCGAGGGGGGCGTGACGCCGAGGCAATCGGCCAGTTCCTGTGTCGTGGCGCGGCCACCCTCCTCATGCAAGCGATAGATCTGTTTGAGGTAGTCCTGCTCGGCCACCGACGGCGCGTGCGTCATGCCACGTCCTCCCTCGACGTACAACTAAAATTAAGTTCACCTAAATCATAGATGAGAAGAGAAAATATGTCAATAGTAGACAACGTTAAATTAGAGGAAAGGGCATGGAAAAACCGAGTGTGTGCTGTCTGCGACGGAGAGGCCGTGCTCATACTTATAGCGGCCGAGGGGCAGGTGGCCGTGTATGGCGTGTGCCTACCCTCAACGTCTATGATCCGCCCGGTCGTGTTCCTTGGCGCGCCCACCACACAAGGCACGCGCTGCGGCGCGCGGAGAAAAGACGGCGACGGGTACGGTTCGCTCACAATCGACCGCGATAACACGCACTTATTAACCGTGACACCGCACAAATCGCATTTTCACCTTGACAAAGAATGTACATATATGCTATGATTAGAAGGTGAGGAGCGGATGGCCCTCACGGACGACGAGGGTACGAGAGGAGCGTCGGACATGACACAGGCGACCACCCCGGCAGACGCCAAGCCCACCATTCGCCGGACCGGCCGGTACACGTTCGAGACCAAGAGCCGCACGCGGGCAGACGTCACGCACACGCAAGACGTGTTGCACCTCAAATGCTCGTGCGAGGCGGGCGAGAAAGGGCTGCGCTGCTGGCATCTGGTGCTCGCGCTCCAGGCCGAGCAGTGGTACCAACGGGCCGAGGAGCAGTACAAGGCACACAACAAGGCGCGGCGGCAGCCCGCGACGATCACGCGCCCGGACGGCATGGCCGCGTTACAGGAAGCGTTTGGGGCCTAAATAAATAAGACATGCGGGCGGGGGGCAGAGCCCCCCGCCCGCATGAGCAGCACGACGGAAGGACACCCGAATCAATGAACATCGCAACCGTTGCCACACCCATTGTACCCGCTCTCGACGCCGGCGACGACGTGACCATGCGCGTCACCTTTCGGCCCGGCGACCCCATCGGCCTGACCGAGGTGGTCATCGACCCGGAGCCGGCCGAGGATGCCCGCGTGATGGACCTGCTGGACGCGGCGATTGCCCGCCTGACCTGCTACCGCGACGGCTACCGTCACGCGACCGAGGATGACGCGCGGCCGATGCGGCTGCCCGCCCCCTGGTACGGCTGGGGCCGCTAAGACCGTTCGCCGTGGGCCGGCGGCGCTCGCCGGCCCCCCCACGCTAGCACGAGAGAGGGACACCACCATGACCACCGAGACCACGGCCAACCCCACCACGGCGAACCTCGCCAAGATCGACGCGTGGATGCAGCGCCTCGCGGACGAGACCGACCAGGCCGCGCAGAGCGCCGAACTGACCCGCTACCTCCAGACCGTGAGCCGCTTCTACACCTACAGCGCGCACAACTGCGCCCTGATCGCCATGCAGCGCCCCGACGCGGCGCGCGTCGCGGGCTACCGCGCGTGGCAGGCGCTCGGCCGGCAGGTGCAGAAGGGCGCGAAGGGTATAGCGATCTTGTGCCCGGCCCCGATCAAGGGCAAGACCGACGCGGGTGACGACGCCGTGATCGCCCTGAGATTCCGCACGGGGTACGTTTTCGATCTGGCCGACACCGAGGGGGACGACCTGCCCGCGCTGACTGTTCACACTGTCGAAGGCGCCCGCTACGACACGCTCCTCCGGCAGCTCATCGAGAGCGCGGAGCGCGGCGGCCTCTCCGTCACCTTCAAGGATCGCCTCGTGCAGGACGCCAACGGCGTGAGCTACGGCGACGGCCGCATTGAGTTGAAGCAGGGCAACCCGGCCGGCAACCTCTGCAAGACATTGATCCACGAGATATGTCACGAACGGATGCACCGGGCCGAGGAGCGCCGCACCTTCACGACGCAGCAGGTCGAGTGTCAGGCCGAGGCGACGGCGTATGGCGTGTGCGCCGCGCTCTCGATCCCGACCCCGAACTCGCCTACTTACCTCGCGTTGTATCGTGTCTCGCGGGAAGTGCTGGCGTCCAACCTCGACGCCATCAGGCGCGGCATTGCGGCCATCATGGGCGAGATCGCGCCCCTCGTCGCGGCGACTGAGGCGGCATAAGGACGGCAGCGCGGAGGGCCGGCCCCCGGACACGGGACGCCGGCCCTCCCCCATAGTAGATAAGGAGAAACGACCAATGGCACGGACAGCGACCGCAAAGACAGCGCCCACCACCACCGAGGCCGCGACGACGGCCGCGACCGCCACCACGGACGCGCCCACCACGGCGGCACCGGCCCCCCATGCCGCCGCACTGGCCGAGCTGCGCGAGATCGCCGTGGCCGATATCGCCACCGACGGGAGCAACCCACGCACCCTGTTCGACCTCGACGGCGAGGCCGGACTCCGCGAGCTGGCCGCGTCGATCACGGCACACGGGCTCGTGCAGCCGATCACCGTGCGGGCGAACCTCGACGCGGGGGAGGGCGCGCCCCCCTATCTGCTCGTGGCCGGCGAGCGCCGCCTGCGTGCCACCAGGGACGTGCTCAAACGGCGCACCATTGCGGCCATCATACGCCACGATCTGACCGAGGACACGGCGCTAGAGGCGACCGTGCTGGAAAACCTCCAGCGGCGCGACCTGCACCCGATGGAAGAGGCGCGCGGGCTGGCGCAGTTGCGCGCCGGCAGGGGCTACACGGTCGAGCAGATCGCCAAGAAGCTGGGGCGCGGCAAGGAATGGGTCAAGGACCGCTTGAAGCTGTGCGACCTCCCGGCGACGGCGCAGGACCTCTACCTGCGCGACACGACCGGCCGGCTCACCCTGACCAAGATGCTCAGGCTGCACGAGTACACCCACGGCAATAAGGAAAACACGGGTTTCCCGCGCCTGATCGAGGCCATGGCCGAGGACATCGCCACGGGGGTCACCAGCGACGCGCACCCGAGCACCACGGCGAGCCTGCACGCGGGACTCGTCAAGCGCCTGACCCACTGGCACACCGACCAGGGGGGCGGTACGGCGACAACTACTTCAACACGTACGCGGTGTGCCGCGCGTGCCCCTTCGCCGCCTACCGCTCGCCCTACGGCGACTACGAAGGCTTCTGTCTCATGCCCGACCACTACGCCGCGCTGCACGCCAAGGGCAAGGCCAGGTGGGAGGAGGCCGAGGCCGCGCGCCAGCAGGACGCGCCCGCCGCCCTGCCCGGCGCCGCCCCCATTGGCGGCGGCTATACCCCCCCGACCGAAAAGACGGCGGCGCAGAAGGGCAAGGAAACACGCACGCGCCGCCTCGCGCAGAAGGCCGACTACATGCCCAATGTCCTGGCGGTGCGCCGCTCCGTGGACCTGATCCCCTCTATCGGGGTCCACGACCTGGCGACGCTGGCCGCGTACGCTCTCTCGTACGTCAGCCTGAACAAGGAGGATTGGGGCGAGATCGCGCGCCGGCACGGCGTGGACGCGGGCGCGCTCATGCGTGCGGGCGGCAGCACGCGCCCGCGCGCGGACCACATCAAAGGGCTGCGCACGCTCGACCCGCTTGGCCTCGTCAAGGCGACGATAGAGGCGCTGCTGATCCGACAGGCCCAGGCGGCGCGTGACTACGAGCCCGACAACTACCACAGCGCCGGCCCCGATCCGGTGTTCAAGCTCTACACCGGCTGCCAGACCAGCGCCACCACGCCGGCAGCCACCACGCCCCCGACGTTCGCCCCTGTCGGGGGCGTCGGCGGGCTCGCGGTCGAGCCAACAACGGGCGACGACGATAACGCCGAGGAGGACCCGGACCAGGACGCGATATCGAGGACGACGCCCCCGAGGGGGAGCGCATACCAGAGGACGACGGCAAGGATGCCGTGCCGTCGTTGGGGACCGGCGGCGGCGCCTAGCGCGGCCGTCAGGGGGGCCGGCGTTCGACCGGCCCCCGCGTCAGCGAGTCGTTGTGGGCTGGACCTTCCCCCAGCCCACCCCATGCGCTACGATAGAAGGCAGGAAGGGGAGGTCCTGCGTGTCTGACGGAGAGCGACGTACCTTGTATACAGCAGCAGAGGCGGCCGCCATGCTTGGCGTCTCGCCCCATACAATCAGGAGCGCCATCCAGCGCGGCATCATGGCCTACGAGCAGATCAACCCGCGCCTGAACATGGTCACGCTGGAGGCCATCGAGGCGTACCGGCGCGAGCGGCTGGGCCAGCGCGGCGGCTACCGCCCCGGTGCGGGACGCCGACCGACGCACGAGCCGGACGAGACAAGGGGAGAGGAGGGGCAGGGTGTGGAGTGACCAGATACCCTCGTTTCGCTCATTCGATGGGCCGTTTACATTCACGAGTGCGCGTGGCGGAGAGGGCCGGTGCTACCTCAGCGTGTACGAACACACGGGCACCTTGCCCGTCGTCATCGCCTATGAGTTAGCGTCGAATCACGGGCCGAGCGTGACCACCGCCGCGGCGGCGATCGCGACCCAGGTGTGGCGGCAACTCCTCCCTGACGCGAAAGAGGGCATCATCTTCGTTGAAGCCTACAGGGACAACCTGTGCCGTGGCGGTGAACCGTCCGACGCTTCGCCGAGGTGACGTTCGACCTCGACGGCGACGCACTGCACTCGCCCCGCTGGCGGCACATCGAACGGGCCGACGTCGAGGCGCTGATCGGCGGCCCGGCTAGCTTGCCCGTCGAGCGTAGTTATTGAGGAGGGGGCGCATGGCGTGGGTCATCCGAGTAGCATCCTGTCCCCGCTGTGCCCATCATGTGCGCGCGGATGTGTTGCGGTCGGCGGCGGTCGAGTGGTTCGACAGCGACGACGCCGGCGATGGGTTATGGCAGGGCGGGCACCCCGACGCCGCAGCCGAGTTGCGCGTCTGCCCCGCGTGCCACGAGACCCTGCTGCAGCTGTACTATGAGCACCTGCATTGGATGCGCGAGGCCCGCGTCTATCAGGAGGGTGGCTGATGCGCCGGCAACACCAGACGCCGGGACCGACGTGGGTTGTGCGCGTCCGCCCATTTCCGCGTTTTCCCCGGCCCCACAGGGGCCGCCCTGTGTGCCGCCTGGCCGTCCACACAAGGCGCGCTCCCCGCGCGGTGAAAGGGCGGTTACAGTGACGCCGGACGAGCCCGAGGAGCTGCGGCCCACCCAGCTCGTCGCGCGGACCCGTGCAGGGCTCGTGCATGATCGTTGGCACGCGGACGTCTCGGGATGGCGCTCCCAGATCAGGCACGAGCCCTGCGGTGCCACCCTGCGGGTGGGCGTGCGCGGGCAACGCCCGGTCGTGTATCATAGCGGCAGGCCGCATAGCCGGCCCTATGGGGAGACGATATGACCGCTACCGTTCGGGACCGCTTCAACCTGTTCCTATGCTCGTTCACGATCCTGTTCGTAGAGTTGACGTGCATCCGCTGGATACCGTCCTACATCCGCTACCTGGGCTACTTCACCAACTTCGTGCTGCTGGCCTCGTTCCTGGGCATCGGGCTCGGCATTTTGCAGGCGCGGCGGCGCGTCGACCTGCAGACGTTCTTCCCGGCCGCGCTGGCCATCCTCGTCGCCATCGTCGCGACCTTCAAGCTGCAACTCAACGCCAGCTCCACGCAGGAGGTGTTCTTCAAGGACGGGGCGATCAAGGCGCAGGGCACCGAGGCTTTCTTCCTCGTCCCGCTCGTCTTCGTCCTCGTGGCCGGACTCTTCACCTTGCTCGGTCAGAACCTGGGGCGGCTGCTCACGAGGGTACGCCCGCCCCTGACGGCCTACACGCTCGACGTGGCCGGCTCCCTCGTCGGCTCGGCCCTCTTCGCGCTCATCTCCTTCCTGGGCGCCCCGCCCGGCGTCTGGTTCACCATCGCGGCCCTCGCCGCGCTGGCGCTGCCGCAGCGGCGCGGCACCTTCCGCGTGGCCAACGCGGCCATCCTGCTCGGCGTCGTCGTGTGGGCCACGCTGCTGGGCCGCTCCTCGCTGTGGTCGCCCTACTACCGCATCGACGTCCAAAAGTTCGCCGACGGCGGCCGCGTCATCTTCGTCAACAACATCGGGCACCAAGCCATGGGTCCCTACGCCTCGCGCGCGCGCAGCCCCTTCTACCTGGCGCCGTTCCAGACGTTCCATTTCCCGCCGTCCGCGCGCGAGCTCATCATCGGCGCCGGCTCGGGCACCGACGCGGACATGGCCGTGCATAACGGCATCGGCAGCGTCACCGGCGTGGAACTCGACCCCGTGATCTACGGCCTGGGCCGCGACTTCCACCCCGACCATGTCTACCAGAACCCGCGTGTGCATGTCGTGCTCGACGATGGCCGCGCCTTCTTGGAGCGCACCCACGCCACCTACGACCTGATCGTCTTCGCCCTGCCCGACTCGCTGGCGCTGACCTCCAGCTTCGCCAACCTGCGCTTGGAGAGCTACCTGTTTACGCGCGAGTCCTTCGCGACCGCGCGCAGCCACCTCAGCGCCAACGGCGTGCTGGTGCTCTACAACTACTACCGCCAGCCCTGGATCGTGCACAAGATCGCGGGCATGCTGACCGACGCCTTTGGCGGTCAGGCCCCCTATGGCCGGTTCTACGCGAGCGCGTCAGCCGCCGTGCTGATGGACGGGCCACGCCTGCGCGTATTGCCGCCGGCGCTGTACCGGGCGCACACCATCACGCGGCAGGCCGGCATCGAGAACGCCACCGACGACTGGCCGTTCCTCTACCTCAAGGAGCGCGGCGTGCCCACGATCTACCTGCAGGGCGTGGCCGTCACGCTGCTCATCGCGATCGTGGCCGTGTTTCTGAGCGCGGGGCGGCGTGCGCTGCGGCGCTTCGATCCGGCGCTGTTCTTTACGGGGCTGGCCTTCCTGCTGCTCGAATCCAAGAGCATCGTCAACTTCTCGCTGCTCTTCGGCGTCACCTGGCTCGTCAACGCGTTGGTGATCATCGGCATCCTGCTCACGGTGCTGCTGGCCAACGGGGTCAACGCGCGCTCGCACCTGCGGCTGGACATCCGCCTGCTCTACGTCGGGCTCGCGGCGACGCTGGCGCTCAACCTGCTGCTGCCGTTCCACACGCTGCTGGTCCCGAATCTGGCGCTGCGCTACGCGCTGGGCTGCGCGGTGCTGTTCTCACCGATCCTGCTGGCCAACCTGATCTTCGGGCGTTTGTTCGGCGACACGGTGTCGCCCGATGTCGCGCTGGCGTCCAACCTGCTCGGGGCCTTTCTAGGCGGCGCGCTGGAGTACGCCTCGCTGCAGCTCGGCTACCACCTGCTGCTGCTGCTCGTCATCGCCGCCTACATCCTCTCGTTCGTGGCCGTGGCCTATCAGCGCGGCCGTGGTGTGAGCGGCGGCGACGTGTTGGCGGCGGCGCGGTAACAGCGCACGTCGCCTGGCCTTACAAGGGGTCGTATCGGCGGGGCTGACGCCTAGACGCATCCGTGCGCCGACAGATGCGGCTAGTGGGTCACGCTACAAATAAAGCGGGAATGATCCACCGGCTAAACAGGCGTGATCGCGTCTGTGGAAAGGCCGCATCAATTGCGGCATGACCCACTAGGAGCCAGGACAGGGAGCGTGTATGGATAAGATCAACGGCGTGCCTATACCCGGTGGGCGCACCCCGAAGAGCGTCGTTGTCCTGACCTGTTTGATGCACGCGACGGCCTTCGCCTACATCATGCGGTGCACGCGCGACCGGCCCGACTGGACCATCGGGGTGTTCTACAAGTACGCGTCGCTGATGCACGCTGGACATGTCCCCTACCGCGACTTCCTGATCGAGTACCCCCCACTCGCGGCACCCGTGTTCTGGGTGCCCCGCCTGGTCACGCACACCATCGTCGCGTATCGGGTCGCCTTCGCGCTCGAGATCTTCCTGTTCGATCTGCTCGGCGCCGCGGTCGCGCTGTGGGCGCTCGCGCGGTGCGCGCCCTGGAGCGCGCCCTGGGGCGTGGTGCTGACGCAGCCGCTCTGGCTCATCGGGGCGGGACGCAGCCTCGTCTTCGACCGCTTCGACCTGGCGACGGCCGTCCTCATGCTGCTCGCGATCGCGCTCTTCGTCGACCGACACGAACGCCTGGCGTGGGTCGTGATCGGGCTAGCGACAGCCCTCAAGCTCTACCCCCTCGTCGTCACGCCCCTGCTCGCGCTGGCCGCCTGGCCGCGCCGACGGCGCGGCCAGGCGGCCAGCGATGCCGCGGCCTTCCTGGCGGCGATCGTCGTGCCCAGCGTGGTGGTCGCGCACGGCGATCTTGTGGCCGTCGCGGCGTTCCTCAAGTATCACATCGCGCGTGGGCTGGAGATCGAAACAGTCTACGCCTCGGCGCTGATGCTCGGGCGCCTCAGGGGCCAACACGTCAGCCAAACGTGGGGGTACGGGGGCAACGAGATCGTGGCGCCGCTGGCCCCCCTCTTGACGTCCCTGACGCTCCCGCTCACCGTCCTGGCGCTTGGCGCCGTCTACCTCGTCGCCTGGCGCCGGAGGCACGGCTGGGCCGACACGCCCGCTCTCGTCGACGACCTGGCGCGCCTGAGCGCCGCCGCCGTCCTCGCGTTCATGCTGGCCGGGAAGGTGCTCTCGCCGCAATACCTGCTGTGGCTCTACCCGTTGCTGCCCCTCCTGAGCCGCCGCCGCCTCCGCGCCTGGGGGGTATTCGGTATGGCGCTCCTGCTCAGCCAGTGGATCTTTCCCGCGCACTACTATCAACTTGTGCTGTTCAAGCCGCGTGCGATCGGCGTGCTGCTGGCCCGCAACGTCCTATTACTAGCCCTCGGGGCGATCCTTTTGGCGCCCGGCGCTCCCGCGCGTGGCCAGACTCCCTCAGCGGAGGAGCGTGATGCACGCGCGCGCTGCTGAAGACACCCGTGGTGCAACGACCCGCCTCAGGTCATCGTCCATTGCTGACACGAAGAGGGCGCGCGGTGACCCCTGCCCAGGGATGCGCTGTCCGTGCATCGCGACCGACGTCGGGACACGCGGGCGGCGGCGCGGGCCGTGCCGCCGCCGCCCCCGGGCTTGAGCGGGGGCGTCGCGTGCGGGCGGTGTGCGACGTCTCCCTGGTGGGCCTTGTGCGCGTGGCTGGGGCGTGCGACGCGGCCCAGCGGGGCTTCTCGTGCGGATGCGCTCATCCACTGTGAGACTTCCGGCGCACCGATTGGACACAACGGCGCACCGAACGCGAGTACGGCCTCCCGTTAGCTTTTGGGATCTGGCACACATTTGATGGTGCCGGTTGGTGACCCGCATGTCATTTATGATGGAGGCACGTCCTGAGAGGGGTTGAGGCACCCCGTATGCCCTGTAACCCGGCTTCCTCACCGTTCTACCAACAGATCGTGTCGCCGTTTTCAACAGTCCAGTGCACCGTCAGAACCCGCACCATCAAATATGTGCCAGATCATAGCTTTTCGACGGAATGTTACTCTAAGTGACGGTATGTCCGGGTGCTGTGGCTAGTGTAGGGCACCTAACGCACATATCTCCCCCCTGATGTCCGGTTTATCCCATACGCTGCGTAGTTAGTTAGGTAGTACGTTAGTCGGGACTGGGGGCATGTGTGGACAAATGGGTGGAGGGGCAGCATGGCGCAGCCTGAGCGGGAGGTCGTGTCACGGAGCGAGCCGCAAGGGGATGAAGAAGCACGCCTCGTCCAGGCGGCGTGCGGCGACCCCGCCGCCTTCGAGGCGCTATACCAGCGGTATCGTGCGCGCGTCTACGGCTACCTGCGGACGCGCACGACGACCGACGAGGACGCGGCTGATCTCCTTCAGCACGTCTTCCTGCGGGTGCTCGACGCGCTCCCGCACTACCAACCGCAGCGCGGCCCATTCGCCGCATGGTTGTTCGTCATCGCGCGCAACATGGCGACCGACTTCCATCGCCGCCAACGGGCGACTGTTGCCTGGGACCTCGTGCCCCTGGGCTTGCGGACGCCACCGGGGGACACGGTGGAGGCGCAGGTGCTGCGGCGGGAGGACGCCGCGCGGCTCGCCATGCTCATCCGCGAGCTCCCTCCTCTCAAGCGTGAGATGCTGGCGCTGCGCTTTGTCGGCCAATTAACGGTGCCGGAGATCGCGGCTGTGATCGGCAAACGCGAAGACGCCACGCGCAAGCTGTTGGCGCGCACGCTACAAACCCTGAAGGAGCGCTATGATGACCCAGCGATTTGACCGCCCCGTGCGACCCAACGATCCGCTCCCTACAAGCGCGGACGCCGAGGTCATGCAGTTCACTGAGTTCCTCGATCGGCTGTACACCCCCGAAACACCACCTGCGCTCGTCGACGCGGCCGTCATGCGCGCGGTGCGTGAGCGGTATGCGACGCGGTCGCGCGGTCGCGTCATGCTATTCCCGGTGCGGGGCGCGCGGTCGCTCCCGGTGCAGGTCCGCTGGTGGGTGGCGCTCCTCATCGCCACCTTCACGTTCGGTGGTGGTCTGGCGGCCGCGCAGACCTTGCCACAACACACCATGCCAGTGTCGACCGGGGGCGCGCCGTCCCCCGCCGCGCAGGAGTACGCGCAGGCGGAGAGCCTACGCGCGGCAAATCACTGCGACCGCGCCATCCCGCTCTATCGGCGGGCCATCGCCGCGTACACCACGTATGTCAGCGCCTATGTCGGCCTGGGCTTCTGCTATCAGGCGCTCGGGTCATACGCTGCGGCGCTCACGACGTTCGATAAGGCCATCGGGATCGATCCGACGAACTACCTCCTCTACTTCGATCGGGCCGGCGTGGAGGCGCAGGCGGGGCGGATGGGCGCCGCGATGGGCGACTATCGGGTAGCGTTGCGCCTGTCGCCGCCGCAGGTCCCCTCGTATCTCGCCATCGCCCAGGGTTTCTTAAGCATCGAGGATTTCCCCGACGCGCTCGGTGCCGTGTCGAAGGCCATCGCCCTGACGCCGAGTAATCCCTCTCTCTATGAGCAGCGAGCCAACATCTATCTACAAGCGAGCGACGACCAGCACGCCTATGCGGATTACCGGCGGGCTATCCAACTGGCGCCGACAGCGGCGGAGCGGGCCCGCCTCTATGCCGACCTGGCGGGCGTCTACGCGGGCCAGCGCGATTACGATCCGGCCTTGACTGCCATCGCCGCGGCGATCCGGTTGCAGCCCGGCGACGCGCAACTCTACGTCATTTCCGGTCAAATCCATCTCGATGCGGGGGGGTTGACCGACGCTCTGTCCCTGTATGACCGGGCGCTCCATCTCGTGTCCACGGGACCGACGGCGGAAGCCGCGCACGAAGGCAAGGGGGATGTCCTCGTCGCGCAAGGACATCGCGCGGAGGCCATCAGCGAGTACAAACGGGCGCTGAAGCTGGCCACGCCCGGCGACACGACCCAACGACTCAACCAGAAGATCCGCGCGGCCCGATAGCAGGCGCGAGGGACAACACCTCCCCGTAGCATTGGTCGCCAGGCGCGCTGCTCTCACAGCACCGCTATCGCAGCTAATGGGCTACTAATTGGAGACAAAAACGATATTGCGAGGCTCCATCCCTGGTACGACGTTTTTCCCTGCGCATAAAAGCGTGGCGAGGGTCGATGCACGGTGAGGCTGTCCGACGCA
>JAABUL010004468.1_pt1 | contig 18702 bp, 17 predicted proteins | sample 5559151 | NCBI WGS metagenome assembly JAABUL01 (sample SAMN10711876, study PRJNA513368) | rock metagenome | isolation source: Antarctica rocks | place: Antarctica: Victoria Land, Pudding Butte sud | reverse complement strand
AGGCCCATATGTGTCCGGAGGGGAGGTCAGAACCGTCAACCTCGTCATCGAACTCTGAGGGAGTGAGAAAGCTTGGGTTCGAGGTGGTCATAGTGTGTCTGCTTTGCGGTTTGGTACTCGGTATGGATCTTCTCGTATCTGTAGTCGTAGGTCTTCTGCGAAAGGGGAATATTCGTTCTCTGCATCAAGCGCTGTTCTCAGACCGAGCTTATGGCTTTGAGGTGTGACTCAACAGTCGCGTGTGATAAGCCACAGGCGCAACAGCCACAGGCTCTGACTTGCTCGTATCATGTAAGATACGATACACCGTAATTATTACACGGGATGTGCCGAGCTGTCTTCCCCCGACCAGGGATCCTTGATCGCTTAATACGAGGTACCAACCGATGTGGTGGCGCCGTACAACACAGAGCGCCACGCCCGTCACAAGGCTGACAATAACTTCTCAACATTGTAGTGAGACTGGAAAACCCAGATCAGCCGTTCTATGAGTTTAAAAGGCAAAAAGAGCCCGATGGTGGTGCTGTGGGTCGAGGGGTCTTGATACACCATGAAAGGATGCTCTCCGCAACCGGGCGCGAAGGCGACGACGCGATCGTAATTCTCGGAGTAGCCGGGTAAGGAGTGCTCGGGAGTGGCCGCACAACGTGACTGATACGAAACTACGGGAAATTTCGATGCGTTCACAGAGTTAGAGTCGCCCGAATCCAAAGTACCTATGATTCGTCTCTCGACAGGGTGCGTCTCTCGACTCAGGGACGGACGTTAGCCGTTCTTTCTTGATACCTTGAGGTCGATTCCCTATCAATGATCAGACAAAATATACAGCAACGGCGATAAATGCCTTACCTAGGTCTTTTTTCAGTGAGGATTTACGCCCAACGTTTCGAGTATTTGGTTTCACTTGATGAGGGGCTATATCGACTGGTTGGCATGAGAATTGTCGAAGATGAACGGAAGAATGAGATATAGGATAAGATAGGACGAGGGGTGATTGCGATAAATGCGCTAAAATGACTTGCTTACCCGGATTGGCCTGAGGCACACGCCGAGGACCAACAATAATCTAACAACCAAAGTCAGACCAACAAAGCATACCAGCCTCAGTCATGGCATGCGCTGACCCCTTCCTCCAACTCGACGACCAGAGCTTTGCTCTGCAGCTTCAACGCGAAGAGATCGAAGCTCAGCGCGAGCTTCAATCCGGCAAATGGACTCAAGATAGTCCTCCGGATTTTGCATTAGCATTCGATGACTTCGAGGCCGAGCTCAAGAAGGCGACTGTTCTGGTCGAGGATCTGAAGTTCGCTCACAGCATTGCTAAAGCTGTTGATTCTGATGCTGTGGCCATCGAAGAATCAAGGGTCGAGGAGACACAGTCTGTTCAAGATCGAGACTTCGCCCTAAGCTTGAATGAAGACGAAAATCTGCCATCTCAGGATGTCACCGATTTGCCAGGGATGTCTCGCCTCGGAGCGGAGTCGGCTGAATGGGACTATGTCCTGCGAGCTACAGAAGCTTCGACTCTCAGCATCGAGTCCTGTAGCACCGATGCGGGCCCTTCGGCCCATTATGCTCACCGCCAGAGAGCTGTCCTTGAGAAATTGCCCCAGCTCAAAGTCGAATGCATTGTCTGTGGAGAGTCCGTTCATCCGCATTCCACAGTGCGTTTGGTATGCAGTGATGTATATTGCAAGCCGTGCCTCAAGTCCTTCTTCCTACGTGTTACCAAGGACGAAAGCCTTTTCCCACCAAAATGTCACCGCCAACCAATTGATATGTCGACCATCGAAGCAGACTTCTCAGTCGAAGATTTGACCGCCTATCGAAGTGCTGAGCTGGAATTTACCAGCACAGACAGAGTTTACTGCGCTGACCCGGAGTGCGCCAAGTTTATTCCCATGCCGCAGCGAACCCCGGATTGTGCTTCCTGTGAGGCCTGTAGTGGTGAAACTTGTATGCACTGCAAAGCACTAGCACATGATGGGGATTGCCCAGCAGATGAGGCAAGGCAGAGCCTCATTAATTTCGCGGATGAGCAAGGCTGGAAGCCCTGTTTTGGATGCGGTGAAATGGTGTTTCGGTATGAGGGTTGTGACCACATGACGTGAGTGATACCTACTGCTACCCGTCGTGTAAGTAAAACTGACCCAAATTACAGTTGTAGATGCAGCGCCGAATTCTGCTACAGATGTGGTGTAAAGTGGAAGGAATGCCTATGTGGCGACTGGGTGCCAGAACTACTCAATCGAAGAGCTCAGCAGGTTGTTGACAGAGAGGCTCCATGGCCCTTGGAACCTGCTATTCGTCAACAGCGCGTGGTGGCTATGGCACAGGAGCTACAAACAAACCATGAGTGCGAGCACAGTGGCAAGTTCACTAAACTTGAAGGATCGCGCCGCGGCAAGGTCTGCGAGATGTGTGGCACGAGACATCGCAAGTACATCCTGTCTTGCAAACGTTGCCATATGCTGGCCTGCGAAGACTGTCGACGCCACAGACTGTAGGCCCTCGGGTCTGTTGTTATCGAGGAAACGGCCCCATCAAATCAGGCATACTCCAGACAAAGCATTCTCCGCGTGATCTCTTCATGGCATTGAGGCCGAAAGAATGCTGTAAACGGTTATACAGCGGGCGAATTTGGGAAGGATGATGGATGTTTGGACCGAAGTCTTTGGGCATCAAGAGTCATGCGTTATTGTAACGTCATAGGACAAAGCAGGCGTTTTTTCAACCCTTTCTTCATAAAGCCAATTGCAACTGGTTAGCTTCTTCCCATCTCTTGATCTTAATTGCTACATCTTCAACCTCTGATTCCTGAAATGTACCCTCTTAAATCTCAAGAGCACATCACATTTGAATGCTTCCACACTCCTGGTTTCTGACGGGCCAATCTCAGGGTGGTTTTCTCATCCACAACCGCTTCATGACAATGTCAAAGTGAAACACGTCGTTCTAATTTTAGATTGGTAACCACAGCGACGAATCAGAAGGTGTTATGGGGCAAGGGATCGGCCAGCTGCCACCACAGGCCGCCGCGCAACTTAGGTTTCTATTTGTACTACGTGATAAAGGTATCTCCAAGGATGGCTTCCGGCTTAACCCTGCAAATTAGTAGTCAAGCGAATGGCACTCATGGCAATTATCTTATTTCGAAGCAGCTGCACCGAAACATGGCGGGCTTTTGTACGCTCCTCCTAATTTGTTGTATTGATATAGAGACGAAACAGGATGTTATTATCAAAAACCACCCCAGATTTCCTCTTCCGTGAAATTTATACGCCTAAGAGCTTGACAACAAACTTAATCCTTAAAAGGCCAGGCTGAAAGCCATTTTGGTCGGTCCTCCTCAGATTCTGATAACTGATCCAAGAATTGTTCACGAACCTTGTCCAGTTTTTCTTTGAAAATAGCGTAGTCTTCTGCCTTTACCCATCCATGCCAACCTCTGTCGACTGTGCCGAGTGATTCTAAAACTTGGGTCATTAGCTCCAGCCCTTGTATCCATTTCGCTTCCTCTGTTTCCTGAGCGAGAAAGTCTCGGGAAGTGAAATACAAAGGACAAGTTGGGCAAGCTCGCGCTCGAACAGCAGGCAGCCCTTGCCACTCGCGCTGAACTTGCATAAGCTGTCCCTTGACCAACGGTTCCCCATCTTGCAACAGATTACCAGCAAACGTGATGATCTGGCATCCAAGACCCTTTTGATGGCGCAAGGCGTGATAGACCTTCTTGTTCCTTTGGAGCGACAGGATCTCGTATGCTTTGAAAAGAGATTGTTGAGATAACAGAGATTTGGCGCGCCCCTGCTCGACCTCGTTCATATTATCGAAGTCGTCAGGGAGAGAAGGGGCATCAAGCCCTTCCAATTTTGGTCCCTCGAAATCAAGGAATGATGGATGGCCAGCTTGCATAAAAAGTGGCTCAACATGTGCTGATTGCCAGTCTATGAGACAGGTGATCTCAGTCGGCTTTTCCGGGTTGACGAATATGTTGTCGCTATGCAAATCATTGTGCCATAGACAAGCAGGCAAAATACTTCTGTCGGCTGGCAGAAGATAGCTGGCCACTTTCAGATAATCGTTCAATACTGACAGCTTGGAGTCCCGGCATGTTTGATACAATCCTGGCCCATTGACGATGCCGAGTGGCCTTGGAAGTTGCTTGACTTCGTGAATACATTGAATCTCACGTCTTCCTATAGAAGTCACGTACTCTTCAGCAGTAGTCCCTGCAAATAACTTAGCCTATATTTGACTTGGCAAGAGACTTGGAACTCTCACAAGGGCCTCGGTCAAAGTCAACATTGGCACGATCGTTATCACAAGATTTGCGGTCCGTCGTTGGGCCAATAGAAAATTGGGCGTTCACTATCGGTCTTCCAGTAGTATCAGTATAAAGCACATCTTTCCGAGCAGGATGCTCCAAATCCTTCGTATAGTACAAACTGCCAAACTCTCTGAAAGACGTCGAGACCAAAGTTGTTTCAATCTCGACGATCTTTTCGATCAAGGTGAGCTTATCGTCTCCATGAAGAGTTGGCCATTTGTGGCTCAATGGAACTCCTCTAGCTTCTTCCATTATAATGAATTCTGCCCCGACTGGGTTTTCTGCAGCTTTCGAATTCCATGCGTACACCTCGGGTGTAGGTAGTTGGAGAACCGTCCTAATCTTGAGGACAGGGTTAGCCCTTGATATTATAACGTGAAAACATACTCACGAAATCCATCGTTGCAACTTCGCTCGCAGTCGTGTAGTGAGGTCGCCCGGCGTTAGGGTTGGGAACTTTGGCTATGACTCGTTTCCCGTCATCCATAGTCAAGAGAAAGGCTTTACTGTATTGGCCTTCTGGTAGTTTGCGAACCGCCACGCATGACCTTGACGCAATTGAGCTTGCGGCAATGTGGACCAATTCGTTCATGTCGAATTGAACATGACGACAAGCCATTTGCTTTTTCTCGTCGAAGAGGAACCTCCCGGCTGTGTATCGAAAGAAGTCTTGGTTCTCGTTCCAGTCATGGTAGTCTTGCCGCATTCCAGAGGTTGAAGAAGATATTGGAAAAGCTGAACTGGAGACTTTTCTGCGAGATCGAGTGGTGTCGCGGATCTTTCGAGTTACTTCGCACAGCTTGCCAAAGCTATGTCGCTCCATTGAGCTACTGGAGATACAATAGCAGCAATAAATGGAGCGAAAGCTGGTCGGCATCACCATGCTAATGGTAAGGATTGCTATAGAGATGGCCATTGAATGATTCTGAGCCTCGAACAAGAATACCGCGGAAGGATTTCCGCACTATAGCTCCAAATACCAAAAGTCTGACCAATTACTGGTAGGATCGACTCGCCAACCTTCGTTACTTTGCGGAGGCCTACGCTTGTGTAGCTGCCCAAAGAGGGGCGACATTTGCTACTACCAACCACTACCCTGCTCGCACCACCATCAGCTGCTATCTTACAACGCCCTGCATATGTGTGCGCATATCCCAAAGTGGGGACTCTACGGAGTGCACCAAAAATATAAATTCAGGCAGGCAAGCCTGCGCTTTTTCTTTTGTAGAATCCTTCCTGCAAAACCAACTACGCTCCTCAGAGATTCATTCACGTTTACTGAGGGAGATCCAAGGTCTCAGACATACCAAAAAAATTACCTATTGCATTCCAAGGGAGTCTCTCAAAACTGGCTGTAAGTAAAGTTGTCGTATCCTGTACCACACTGAATTCATGTAAAACCAAGATAACAATGGCAAACTCCCTGGTCAAATGACTCGATAGGATGATGGAGGCGGCCACAAAGACCAAATCTGGCATCAAGAAAATATGTCAGCCTGTCGGGGATGCAGGCACTCGATGTTTTCCACCTCCCATCCATGATCCAAAGATAGGCGGAAGGCTAGATTTAGGGGATCAAACGGACGGCGGCAAGAAGAGACGGTTGAAGTTCCAAGTCAATTAAAATGCGGAGAATACCACTTTGAAAGGTATGGCAGCGAAAGATTCTCACAAAGTATATGCGACTGTGGACGTGGACACCGATCAAGCAGCGACATCGGAGAATGCTAAAATGATTTTCGAGGAGCTTAAGACATAGGTCAAAGGTTGACTCATTGCAATTTGGCAATTAAGAAATTCTTAAACTGAGTAGCGGGTATTAGATCTGTGTCAGTCGCGGCTGTACGTATTAGAGCTAATATAAAGAGATTGGACAGAATTCATGCGCTAGAATTCATTATTATCTGCCAGCCACGTAAGAGGAGTCCCATTCGTCAAACTTGCTGCGTAAGATCTGAAGTGAGTCATACAGGCAGAAGCGGTTGAGGGTTCTAGGCAGCAAGGCGGCCGCTTGCGCAAACTGGAGCCGGGCCTAAGGTAGCCCGTTCAGGCCCTAGGGTGCTACGCCTCGTAGGCAGTGCAAAGCTCTCCATGCTCCCTCAGGGTTGCCTTGGCAGGGCGGGACGGGTATATCCGTCACCGAAGCCTCCGCTTCCGTTTGCTCGGGGAGCCATTGTAAAAAATATTGCCCTGCTTCAAATTGGCATATTTGAATGGGCGACATCTAACAAGGACAGTTGAAGACGCTTGTCAGAAAGTATATCATAATTGTGAAAGAGGTGTAGGAACTTACGGCGTAGCGATTTGCTTAATGATCTTTTAAAAGGTTTACAAGGTTGTAGGAGATTTCCGACTTTCTTTATGCCCCAAGTTCGCTATTCGAAACAAAATGCGACCCGCCAGCACATCTGTATCCACCAGCCTGCTTGATCCAACGAAATCCTGCAACGCAAACCCCCATCTCTCTCAACTTGACTTGGACCTGTAGCTCTTCTTTCCGCTTCCGCTCGGCATCCTCCCGAATCTTTCTGAGCCTTTCGTCAGCCTCTGCTTTTGCAGGTCGACCAACTAGTTCTTTGAGCCGTGCTTCCTCGTGTCGGCGCTTGAATTCCTGCAACTTTTGATCTCTGGGTTCTTGTGCAGCCAAGAGTTTGACTTCCTTTGCAAGGGCGACTGCCTCCCGGGCTGCCAGACGACTGTCCTCTTCAGCAGTAGCCACAGCATTGTCGATAGAGTTCTGAGCTAGTTCTTGTGATGCTTTGTCAGCTTGGAGTTGGTCCCAGATTGAGTCGGTGACACCTATGTCGCGTTCATCTGACGCCTCGGACACTTGTATAGGCTCGTCAACGGGCACACTTGAATTTCTAGACACGTCTTGAGTCGGTGCGGTAGATTGCATCGTTTTCAGTGCATTTGGACGTTCAACCAGATCCTGCGTAGCCTGGTCATTCTGCTGTAGTCTTGTTGACTTGGAGCTGTTAATGACTGAGCGCGCTCTTCTTCCAGCCAAGAAGGTTGTGAGGATGTCCACGATTTGCCAACGGGAGACAGTCAATTTCGATGTCGAGCTGCCTGCGTTTCGAAACGTGGTGCTTGTGATCAATTTGGAGATAGTTTGGACGTCGCGGCCGTTGCCCCAAGAAGGAAGACTGGAAAGCTCTCGGAACAGGGAGATGATTTCCGAGAACGACACACGTGTATTTGTTTCATCAATAACGATTCCTGTCTTTTCGAGATGTTGCTGAAGAAATCTCCAGCAGTCCTCTGGCTCCATGTTAGTAAAGATAATCTCCTCTGAAAATCGGCTTGATAATCCTTGATTGACACTCAGGAGCCCATTCATGCTATCTTCATAGCCCGCAAGGATGACGATAATCTTTCCTGCGAATCGAGGCTTTGTCAGGCTATCAACAAGCTCGTTAATTGCCTCTGCAGCAAAAGCACCTTCTCCTAGCCGATAAGCCTCATCCACAAAAAGAACCTTTCCAAGAGCCTTCTCGAGTAGCTGGATTGTCTTGGGTCCTGTCTGCCCTACATATCCAGCGACCAGGTCTGTAGCAGAGCATTCATGGACATCCGACGTTGAGAGGAAGCCCATGTCGTAAAAGACCTTACCCATCTTGCGAGCAGTAGTGGTCTTGCCCGTGCCTAGAAACGAAGGTAAAGTCAGACATAAACTGTAATTTTCGTGTGAAAGTCACACTTACCAGGTGGACCTTTGAAAATGAAGTTGAAAGGGATATGCTCTCGAGGATCGATACCTCTTGCTCTCATACTACATGAAGTCTGCACAAACCCCTCCAATTTGCCAACGATTTCGTCGCAGCCTAGTATATCCTTGAAGAGCGCTCTACAATTCACGCTTGCGTTTGCGCTCCTGTCAAAGTTCACGTCAAAGTCTTGGGGCTCGAAAATAAGGTCGGCGGATCGACCAGACAGTGGCTTTGCCGACTGCCGGGTTTGATGTGAGGCTTTGGCATGACTAATGATGTTTTCAACTTCTCCTGCGTTGCCAAAGTTAGGACGGTGACGAGCTCTGGCAAGCATCGATATGGCAATGTCTTTGGCCTCTTCTGTGGCTTCTAAGCACTGCTTCTTGAGTTTTAGCTCTAGAATCTCCCGCAGCTGGTCGTCGTCAAAGTCCTCGAAGTCAAAGGCGTCATCTAGTGCAAATCGCCGAGAGAGGCCCGGATTTGTGTTTCGAAACATTTCTTCCAACTTTTCCTGGTACCCCAGGAGCAGGACACATCGATCTTCACCCAGTGTGCTCTGGACCTCGGCGACTATTGTGTCGACAACGGCAGTCTTGTATGGATCAGACGTTGTGCTCATGCCAGCGCCACCCGAGTACAGCATGTAAGCTTCATCGATGATCAGGACTTTCCCTTCAGTCGCTTTCAAGATCGCCTTGGTGTTCTTCTCGGATTCTCCCAAGACGCTCCCGACGAAATCAGCCGGATTCTTGACGACGACTAAAAGCAATATGTTAGTCGTTTCGAATCAAAGAGAAAGCAAAGAGAACCGCATCAGATCGATCGCAGTTGACCAATAAGCGATTGCAAAGGCACGGCTTGCTGCCCAGTGTTTCCAGCCCGGGAAGTAAGGAGTACTGACCTTCACCATTCGAGAGGAGTCCCATGTCTGCTAGCAGCTGACCGTAGAGTTTCCCCACGGATGTTTTCCCTGTCCCAGGAGAGCCGAGGAAGACACGATTCAGGCTCACATCAATCACCTCCTTCTCTTCCAATTCGCGTTGATAGTTGGTGTGGATACGGTCAAGGAAACCCTGCATAGTTTCTTTGACGGCCTTGAGCCCAGTCAAGCCCTGCAACTCTTTCCACGCATCACTTTGAATTATTGCTCTCGACGGCTCCGGGCCAATGAGGTCTTCCTTTTTGAAGAGGAAGTCGTCCGGCCGGACCCCGGCAACGCGTTCCCGGTGAAGGCGATCAGCTTGCCGCTCTGAAATCCTCGCTAGGATATTTTCGAGAGCGCGCGCGTTGCCAAAGCCTTCACGGCCTCGCCCCCGTCCAAGACGTCGTACAGCTATACGTGCATACAGACCGGCAACGCCTCCCTCGACTTTCATCTTCCCGTCGTATTTCTTCAGAATCCGCTGACCAAGCATCTGAAGGATTTCTGCATCTTTGTAGTCGGCGAACTGAAGGCGGTATGGCATACGGCTACTAAAACCCTGGTTGTGTTCGAAGAATTTCTCCATCTGCTTGTTGTAACCAGCGAAAATGAAGACAATCTTCCCAACCTGATTTTCAATCTCCGCAAGCAAGAAATCAAGGACCGAAGCACCTCCGTAATTATGTCCGAGAGCAAGCTGATAGGCTTCGTCGAGGAAGAATGCACCTCCACCCGCATTGACAAGCGTCTCAATATGTTTCTTCGCCCCAGCAACCCCGTCATTGGCAAGACGAGATCCCGAGGTCTCGACGAATCCATTTCCTGACAACACACCCATGGAAGTCAGAAACTTTGCGTAGAGGCGAGCTACGGTGGTTTTGCCTGAGGAGTTCACGGTCAATAACCCGGTCAATGCGGTTGGACATAGAGTCTTACCTGTCCCGGGATTGCCTAGTAGGACGATCCCATATCTTCCATCCTTCATATTCGTGTTCTGCCTTAGGGCAGTGTCGGCCCTTGCCTTGATCTTGAGCACTTGTGCTTTCACTTCTTCTAGACCAGTCATCTTCATGAGAGAGTCAATGGCACCGTTTGAGGCATTGTCCACGCGCTTCTGCCGGTCCCATTCACTCTCCGACGGCGAGGGCGTATGCTCATCTTGAGACCCAGCTTCCTTGGACTCTTGTACATCATCTGTTGTACCACCGTCCGAAGTGACAGTCTCGGCGCAACGTATTAGAGGCGAAGTCTGAGCACCTGCAGGACCCTTTGCGTTGACGGAGGAACTTGATGGACGTTCCGCTAAGACCCTGGCATCCGCTAGGTCTTGCTTTTTCTGCTCTAAAGACTGTGCCATTTCTTTTGACAGTTGGCCATCCACAATCGATTCTCTCAACTTTTGTATCTCTTCATCCAATCTGGTCAATTCGGCCGCATGTTCTCTTTGTTTCTGCTCTCGCCTCTGCTGCCGCACAAACTCTTCTTGCAGCGATTTCTCCTTGGAACGTCTCTCATTCTCACATAGACGGCACGAGGCCGGTTTATTTGCATGACATCTCCAAGATTGAACATGGCCTACGGGACATTTATATTGAACCAAGTGATTGCACTCCATCTTTGAGTGATCGAACAACTGATGGCATCGACGTGGGCAGATATGCACACCACACTGCAAGAAAACACCACTGAGGATCATCTTGTCAGCGCAAAATATCGATGGGAAGTCTTGCAGAGCTCACCAGGGCTCGTTACATCCGCCATCCGGACACTGGTCGAAATCCTTTGGACAGCGTAGAACGGATATACGGTCCTGATGTCGCTCACATTTGACGGGGAACCCATCGTAAATATGCGAGCCGCCTTTGAGCAAGTTTATAAACTCTCTCCACAAATCTTTGCCTTTACGGGCGTCTAGGAACGTTGTTGCATTGCCGATTAGGATGAGAGCATTTCGTGCGCGGGAGAGGAGAACATTAAGACGTTCCGGAGATGACATGAACCCGATATCGTGGCGGTCGTTACTTCGAGTTAATGACGCAACGACGATGTCGCTCTCTTCTCCCTGATAGTTATCTGGACAGGTCAGCGTCCTCAGCAGGAGATTCTGTGACACGTGTAAAGCCATGAACCCTTTCACTCCCGTTCGTCCGACAATATTTTCCCTCGGCAGAGTTATGCTAGCAGAACCTTCTCGCAATGTCCACGATACTGCGGTTCCTGGCCTTCTGGAGGAAACGAAATTATCTTACCGATCGTCGAAATCCGAAGCCGCCGCTTTTGAACTTGAGCTGTCGCTGCGGGCATCAACCCGGCTCGCACCAAATCATACGAATCAAGATCATTCAGGACTGGGTCATTCTCTTTCCCCAGAACCTCAAATAGGAGACGCAACTGAGCCAGATATGGTGTCAGAACTACAACTTGACCTGTCCCGTAGCCCTGCTGAGCGAGATAACGCACGCATTTAAGCGTCATTTGAGCTTCGAAGTTGTTCTGCCTTGACGACGTTGAATTCCCATCTTTCCAGTCGGGTGTATCGTGTGTTTCCTCTTCCAGATTCTCGTGGTTCAGAAAGATCAGATTATCCCGGAATCCTTGTAATGCAGGACGGTTTCGAGTGCCTGGAGCGTCAGTCAAATCTGGATAAGTAAGGTGGCGGACCAGAGATGAGATTTCTGGTCGCATGCGGTGCTGTGACGAAAGAACTTGGTGAGGGAATCCTCGAAGAACAAGTCTCTCGAACAGTGAGCGATTCAGATCATATCCATCTCCTTTTTCTATGCTAAGGTCGTGATGAGTCTTCGGTCGAAGCTGCTTGTGGTCTCCAATCAGAATTGCTTGCTCGGTTTCGGGTCCGAGGGCCGTCAAGATATGGCTTTCCAGGATTTCCCCAGCTTCCTCAACCAAAAGTACATCAGGCGAAGCAGACTGAATGTTTTGTACGTGCTTGGCCGCGGCAGTGGTGGTACAACCGATGATTCGCTTTCCCTGAATGATCCGCCTGTTCTTCTCGTTGAACAGCGCGTTAATATTGACTAATGTCTCGCCAAACTGCCTTCCACAGCTGGAAATCCTCGAAACGCGCTCTTTGAGGATGTCTGTCTTCCACCTTTGTAGCGCCGCAGTTCTTTCAGGATACGTCATTTGCCAGATCGTCGGGAATTCGGCTTGGGCGCCAGAATAAGGTCCAGCATCCCAACCACGTGCCCAACGATCAATTAGGTAAAATTTGTCCATTGCTTTGCCCTTCTTGCCGACCCTCACCATGCCGTTAGTCTCATCGGGTAACATGAAGGCTTCATAGAACTCTGGGGTTTCCGAGTCGAATTCGAGGTAATCCAACAGATCGGATTTCGACACAGCCTTTGCCTGATAATTCAAAAAGGCATTGCGAAGCCGATCGGCCTGCTCTGATGCCTCACTTTGCCGCAGGTTGATGATATCCCAGTCATCTTTCGTCAATCTGAAATCGCTTTGCTGCGCTGATAGGACTAGAGGTTGGGTTGCCGTACTTGACTTTGCGGCAGAACCAAGACGAACGATGCTATCACCGGGTATACCTACCTTCAAGAGGTCTTCCAGGAACTGGTCCAATGCGTGATTCGTGTAGCACACGACCAGAATCTTCTGCGATGAAAATCGATAGATTGCTTTGGCAATCAAGGCGCCAATGAAAGACTTACCGGTCCCTACCAAAGTCAGCCTGAACAACGAAGAGAATAGTGAGCTACTCTAACCTGGAGGTCCTTGCACTAAGCTCAAACGCTGCGTCAGACTTGCCATGAAGCACTCAACCTGGGACGGATCTAGGCGTGTTGGCTTTGGCAGTCCTAAGGCTTGCCGAAGGTCACACGAAGGATCACTCCGAACCGTGGCAACCAGGTCAATGATAGACTTGGATTCCAGTAATGGCGGGCTCCGTAAAGCTTTCCCTGGGTTCCAGTGCAAGATTTCGTCTCTCAGCAATAGGTGCCTGGTATTCTGAAGCTGTCCTAGAATGGGTTCGTACGCAAATATTGCTGTGTTCAACTGAACTAACTGAACAGACTTCGCCAATTTCAAGCCAAGGAGAGCCTTGGTGGTAGACCCTTCGGATCCTGTAAATTGTACACATAGAAACGGGGGATAGTGTGCCAATAGGTCTTCATTTCTATTGATAGTGACCAATGCAACTATTTGTCCGTCAGCGATGAGGCAGGCTTGAGATTGGTGCTTCAGAAATTTGCGGTTCTCGACGATGAATTTCTTTCGCAGATCGTATTCCAAATTCGGCAATTGGGACAAGTCATTCAGGCATTGCAATCGTAATGACCATGACTGGCGCTCATCGCACTCGATACCGTCAATCGCCAAATCGTCGATGAGCAGTCCCTTCCGGCGACCCTTTTTCGAGCCAACAGCAATTTGAAGCTCTTCCCGTAGGTCTCGGAGCATATCCTCGCGAAGGAGACGGAATTGGTTGTCGATATGCATCGCAAGCCGCCCTGATTCAGGGCACTCATCTATTTCTGTGGCCCGACGGAGGTATGGAGGTTCGGTCGACGCTAGCTCATCTGGGGTAGGCAGGATGGTGATCTGCCTGATGTCCAAAAAATCATTATCATGTCGACCGCCAGGGCCTTCGCCGTCCAAATGTTCAGGATTCGTGACTGCGTCGATGATATGCTTGATCTTCTGTCCGGTGTTCCGTACCTCCAGTTGCGAGCATTCGAGGAACATCTTCTGAATTACAGGATCCCTGGCAATAGAGTAGTAGTTTGGAGCCTTGTCCACGGGGAGAGAGATGAGCTGCAACAGAAGCCATGAGAAACACTGTAAAGCTTCGTCTTCCAGGCAGCCCGTTCTCTGCGCTTTCACGAAAGCGTCCCAGAAGATCGGAGCATCGGTAACGGTAAGGATGAGTTGTTGAAGAAAATCCCCCCTACAGACGACTTTCAACTCGGGATCCTGGATGTACCGAAGGAAATATGTAGCAGATGTGTTGAGAAACTGGGATGACACGTCTAAACGCAGAGCTGATTGTAACGCAAATAGCCCTTTCGGACTACTGATCAGCCTCTCAACGCATTTCACCGGGTCAGGCTGGTCGCAAATAGCTTCGGTGAAGAGCTTAGCATTTTGGAAGCTCCTGAGTGCTTGTTCTCCTGCCAACACTCTGCCGAAAAAACTCCTCAGCCTGCCGCCTCTAAAATGATCTCGCCGTCCTGGCAAATTGGAAGACATGAGGCCTGAAACAAAGCGGAATCTGAAGCTACGGTCTTGAGCCTCAAGAGTGACCGCGGAAGTTGTCTGGAAAGTCCCCGCATTTTTGTCGGAGATCTGCTTAGTCATTGAAGATACGAGTTGTGGGGTAGCGTAGCAAATCAGATGAGATCACGCATCGATGCGTCAATGCTGTGACAGGTATATTGAGTTGATTTCCTTTGACCCTCGTAACTCCATTACCCAAAAAGATTTGACAATGGCTGACTCTTACAATGAACCTGACTTTGGCATCGATAATTACTCTTTTCCGAGAGGAAGAGGAGGTAGGAGACACGGAACAGGCCGGACAGGCTGGAGAGGGCATGGGAGAGGCGAGCGAGGTCACGAAAGAAGCCGAGAGGGAACCATGGTTCGAGGAAGTGGGACGACATGGAGATTTGGTGCTCGTGGTGGCAGGAATGCCCCAACTCGTGATTCCCTTGGAGGGCAGCCAATGGGCGATTTGCTTGGGACAATCACCCTCACTGAACTACAATCATCGGTCCGCTTCAAAGATACGACTCTCACGATTACAGATTGCCAGTATGTAGCATCCTACAATTGGTTGAATGGGCAAAAGGCAACAATCCTAGTCCCCGGTCAGTACGCAAAAGAGATGTTCAAAGGCAGACCGTCATAGCTGATCTCATCAAGGCGCACCACCTGCTTGGAGTCCGCCAAAGGATCGTCCGAATCTCGAAGAAGACAAGGACACGTATTTAAGGGACCCAAATGCTGCTCGCTATCCACACTTCCCTACTGAACCGGCCATTCGGGCTGTTTTCGCCTTGCATCCTGATTTTGACACCGCCGCGATTGACGTGGTAGGATGTGGGAACACTATGGGAAATTTGATCAGATTTGCGAATTCAAATGAGAGAACATTCCGATTCTACATTGAAGTGGTCGGAAACACGGTATTCCTAGTTCGAAAGGAAAATTCACCAACGGAGCCGATTGAGGGAGTCCGCGGATACGGCCATACATTTCCAGAAGCATATACAAGTTGGGAAGCGGACGTGAAAAATTCAGTATCCCACCAGCGCCTCATACAGTACGTCTTCGGCGGATTGAGATGCCTGGTGCGGTGCGAGAGCGACGGTTACCTCAAAGATCATGTGCATTCTGAGAGCCAGCAGCTTCCGACTTCATCCAATTCATCGGGACTTTCTAGAGATGACGGACTGCCGTCATTATTGCAAGCAGCAGAATCGGTCACGGTGGGCGAGAAAGTTCCGAACGAGACTGTTGATCTGATAGTCAGGTCTGCTGGCCATGAAGTCCCGCAAATCGCAATTTTCGACCTGAAAACCCGCTCTGCCCGCCGCGAGATCGATATGGAGGAGGTGTACCCACGCTTATGGGTCAGCCAGACACCGAAATTCATCATCGCCTACCACAACTCAGGACAATTCAATGACATTCAGGTTCAAGATTTAGGCGATAGTATCCACGATTGGGAAAAACGAAACAGAGAACTTCTTCATCGATTCAATGAAATTCTCCGCCAGCTTATAGGTTTTGCGAAGCAGTCGGAATGTCACAAAGTGGAAGTTCGTCGCATCGCGATGGGGCCGTTGCAGATCCGGAAACAGGGTGAGGATTGCTGGAACGCTCTACCGCCTGATCTGAAGGCAAAGTGGGCAGGGCGACCGGTCAACGAGAATTACGAATCCAATGAATCGGTCTTGACACGGGAAGAGACGACAGAGATTATGAGTGGTGGAGATGAGGACGATGATCTTGATCACTATCTGCGTTTCTAATGATACTGAGGTTTGGCCGTGGATTATGCGAGTGGAAATACACGCAGAGTGACGGCAATCGATGCCATCATAGGTCCAAGCTTCTTCCAAATCGGCGTCTAATGAGGGAGGCCACGCCCTGAGAATTGTAATATGTGGCTTAGAGCGCGACCCTACCGCACCTTTACTCCTCGAATTCGGCACATCTCATTCCTGATTCATTTGCCGTGATCGACACTCTTTGGAGGGGCGGAAGTGAAATAGTACAGGGACTCTTATACAGGACGCTATTTCGATGAGTCAAGTCTTGCAAATATTGACACTTTCAGCAGAAAGCTTCGTAGCTTAGGAGGCTCATTACAGCCCGTGGAACAAATGACCGGATGAAATTGAGAGTAATCGATTATTCTTTCACCTCTTTCATGTCCTGTTCAGCTCTTAGTACACATACATGTTCACATCAATCGTCTCCAAGCTCCTGGACTGGGATGTGCTTGATCGACTTTGGCTTCATATTTGCATAGAACAGTGGCGAAATCGTCCGTGGCCCACCGAGATTCATAAGCTTTTGGATCAGAAGTGAATATCCAGAAACCACTTCCCTGATGTTTACATGACACGCAGCGTATGAAAAACCGTCTACTGCCATTCTCCGCCGTTTAATTAGATGTAAAACATCGTATCCCTCAAGTTAGGATGAATCAGCACGTCTTCCGTCCTTGCCTCTGGATGTCTTCCATCGCCCAATACACTTTGCGCTGGAGTTCCCGAGGGCGTAATAGCATCAAAAATCCCACTGAGATAGCATCTGGCCCTTTCACACACAATATCTGCATAGTAAGCAGGCGGGCAAATGCTAACAGCTTTCGTGGCGCGACCGAAAAGATAGCACATGCTGTGTGTCAGATCTTCGAGCACGTCAGCGACGTTCTGGAATTGAGGTGGAACTTTCCGCTTGGCAAAGATTTCGTCGAGCACGATGTAGTAGTGGGCGGGCCGGGCGGTGCCTTGGAGCGCGGTGTGGGACTGCAGGAAGAAGTCCCAGTTGCGGGCCTCGGTGACGCCGCGGTCGACTACGGTGCCGTTTTTGGGATTGGAGGAGCGGTCGGCGTCGCTGGCAGTCGTAGGATAGAACCGGGTGTGGTGGCGCTTACCGACTATGATTATGGTAATGTGCGGGAGACCCTTCTTCGTGTCTGGAGGTGGATATAGCTCGGCGCAAGCCTTGCGTAGGAGCGGGAGCTCGGTGTCAATGACCGTTGCGTACTGGCCTTCGGAAACGCCATCACGGTAGACGAGGAGGTTCTCGGGGAAGACTTTGTGCTTTCCCTGCGTCTTCCAGAGATGAAGACGGGATTTGAGCATGGAGTCGAGCTCAGACACCATCTCTCTACGAGATTCCTGAATGCGAAGATCCGCCGGCCATTGTCCAAGCCATTTGTCAACGCTGGCAACCATGCCGGCTACACTTGGTGCATTCGATGCGGAACCAGGAGAAGGGTGGGTCACGTCTATACCGACGACCATAGTCTTGTCCTCGTTGATAATACCAAGTCGCGTGTTGTCAACCAACTGATTGATACCACCGAGCTTGAGATTGAACTTGAGAGCGACATTTGCAAAGTACTGGGGTTGTGACTTGGCAAATTTGGAACCAACCACGCAGACTGTGTGGACGCCAACCTTAACATCGCCAATGTGCTTGACTCGATTATACAAGAGTGTGTTTACGGTCGGTAAGATAATGAGCACAAGCCTGGTCTGCCTCGGATCACCGGCAACATTCTTGAGTGCGGTCTCAATTCGTGTGTCATCGGGAGTATTGACTACAATCCTCGATCCTGGGGTTGGTGCAGCAGCCGTGATACCCATATCTTGGAGAGCTTTATGGAACTGGGCCACCGTAGATTGTAGGCTAGCTTGATCGAATGCATCCGGCAAGCCACCCATAGAAATCATCAAGTAGGACCAATTCCGCAATGTTCCTCCAGTATTGAATTTAATGTCTTGCATGTTCCAGCTTCCACCTCGAACGAAAGGTGATTTATCTTGTTTGTATCTAATCTTTGGTTCGGTCAGGACACGGCCCGGGACTGTAATCAAACTCGCAGTCACCGACACACCAAAACGACCCTAATTGCATCAGCCTGCATCGAGCGATCGGCCATCACAGTCCCAGACAAGGATCTTACCAGATTGACATTTGCCTGTGGTAAAAGGCCGACAGTACGGACACCTTCTTGGGTTATGGAGTTTGCATTCTCCCAGGGCTTGCGGACGGCGAATCGGATCATCTGTTGCGTTTGCGCGGGATCAAGCTTTGACTGTGAGTTCTGTCCGGGCATTACAATACAAACCTCGGCCGGGAGATAACTCGGATTTTCCCTGTTTCCAACATTGACAACGGGCAGATTTGGGTTCGCAATCGACCGGCCGTGGACTACTCATCTGGTTACAAGAGAGTAGAGCTGAGCAGTGATGGAATAAATACCGCTTCTAAAGAACTCGTAGACGCTGATATACCTGCCGCCCTGGAGGACACTTTGGCCTGGCCCCTGGCTAGACTCGCCGCCCTTCTTACCCTTGCCTTTCTTTTTGCTGCCTGGTGTCCCAGCGGCTTGACCTGTTGATGAACTTGACGGCGCTCCGGAGGAATCATTGAGGAAGAACTCTACATCCTTCGGTCCTGCACCAAAACTCTGCACCCGCGGTGGATGATCCAGACCGTGACCGTCATTTTTGTTTGCAAGA
>JAABUL010004467.1_pt1 | contig 18703 bp, 16 predicted proteins | sample 5559151 | NCBI WGS metagenome assembly JAABUL01 (sample SAMN10711876, study PRJNA513368) | rock metagenome | isolation source: Antarctica rocks | place: Antarctica: Victoria Land, Pudding Butte sud | reverse complement strand
GAGGCCGCTTGGCGGTGGAGGGTTGGGGGGTGGTGGGGGGGCGGGGATGTGGGCGGTGAGGTAGTTGTTGGGAAGAGCGGGGGATGGGGGAGGGGTGGGGGTGGATGGAAGAGAAGATTCAGGTTTACGCTAGGGCGCGTGGAGAGCATGGATGGCGTTTTTGGTGTTGTATGAAGATTTGGGGAGAAGCCCCGTGAGATACTCGTGTCTCAGAAAGACGCCTGCTGATGCATCTATCTGTAAGATCTTCCTTTTTGGCCACATAGCAATGCCGAAAGCTGCCCCAAATCTGAAATCCAGGTCCTGCCACGCAGTCCAAAGGCCTACTAGATCTCCGCTCCAGCATGCCCTTATCCTCCAAGGACAATCCCACACTACTCATGGCACCGTAGGATCCGCGGCATGCGTCCCGTCTTTCAACCTATCGAGGCGCAACGAACTCGCACGCCGGTTCATCTCCATGCGACTCCAACTCCTTCCTCAGGTTTGCTTTCTGCCTTGCCTGTAGCTTGAGCTCCCTCGTACCACGGCAGTATACTCTATTTGCTGGTTGTATGAATTCACCTCCTTCGACTAGCCCTGTCTCTCATATCCTCAGTTCAGGCACTGACCTCGACCGGCTGGGCCCCGGTCGAGGTTCCAGCGTCAGTATCAGGTGGTAGATCATCCTAATAGCGCACATATGTTAGCCTTCTTGCCGAATCACTCTCAAAACATTTGGCCCCTCCGTCGGGTCCTTCCGTTTCCCATGAGTGCATTCCCATGCCCCTACTTACGGCCATCTTCCTACTCCTCCTCCCCGCTCTCCGCACATACTCTTTCCCAAATCAAGAATCGAAACTCACCAAATCAAAGATAACCCTGACCTGCAGGCTACAGCTCGGGCATACCGCCACCTCTTCTCCGTCTCTCATATCTGCCAAAGAGATCTCGAACTGGTCGCCGCAGGGGCATGGATAGGTGTAGAGTTGGGTGGCGGGGTGGTATGTCAGGTCTTCGAGCTCGATTTCGTCATAGAAAGACATGCTGGTTACAGCTTGGGAGCTTTGAAGCGGGTGAAGGAAAAGGTTAGATGAATCTGGAATGGAAAGAATCTTGGTGGAAGACCGCCTCTAGCCGTTCATACTTAGTCATGCCCTACTTTCTAGATCAATTGGAGTCATTCATTTTAGACAACAGCATATTGCAGTTGGTATCCGTGCCCCCCACTTTCGCTCAGTTCTTCGCTTAGTGCTCACCAGCCATGCACCACTTTCAGCCATGCACCACTAAATTCAACTATCCTTTATATACACGAGGATTTTTGAGCAATTGCTTCAAAATAACCCGCCATTTCTACTGATAAGCCTGAACGAATTTAATGCGAGCAGCCCTATGGGGCTTAGTAGCCCTGTAGCACTTCTTTAGTGCATTTAAATAACGCTTTTCCCAGGCCTCTTCGCGCTGCTGCTGTCTCTCGTCCTTCAATTTCTGTCTATCTTGAGTCATACTTCGAGCATCTTTGACGTACAAGATGCCTTCGATTTTGAGAATCTTATTAGACTGCTTTTTGCGTGCTTTGCGAGCATTTTCAGCGACTTCTATTTGACGATATATTCTTGTTCCCTCCACTGATGCATTCGATGCTCGTCAATGACTCTCTATTATTCGAATTCTTGAAGTAAATTCTTCTATTTGAATCTACAGTAACAATTCAATCGAAGCGTGCAACGATGCAATGCTCATACGATAGTCGATTTCGTGTATCATTCTTCGTTATATCATATTTGACCATCATCTCATTAAAACTCATCAAAATGAGTCTGTAGTACTTTTGAATCATGCGCATTCTTTCTTTCAGCTGCTAAAAACTTTCGTTTAGCTTTGAAGAGATCTGACTGATGATCTAATCATCATTTGACTCATTAAGCATTCAGTAGAGCTGAAGAATTTCAACGAGCAAAGTCTTGAGCACGAAGAACGTTTGTCATTGATTGCATCATGTGTAATCTAGCTGACAGGTCTAACTGATTCACTGTAGTTAAGTATTGTTGTAAAGCTGACTTCTGATCAGGTTTTAAAGCTCTGTCATGCAGTTCTCGTACTGCTGCTTTGAACTGATAATCTCGTAGTCTAGATTGAAGTCTGTCATATGAAACATGAAACTCGCGCGCAATTTCAACTCGATTAGAATTTTCATATGTGTTTATGATGTCAATAGCCTTCTGAATGCAACTCTGAATGATAGCGTAAGTAGCAGTTATGTGGTTAAAATTTGATGAATTTTTGAAGATGATGAATCAAAAATATGAAGATTTAGTGATGCATGACTGAAAGTGATGTATGACTGATGAGCACTAAGCGAAGAACTGAGCGAAAGTGAGAGACATGAATATATCAATATTTTTTTTTTATTCTTACTCGATTCAACACTCATTATGAGTCTATGCAAGATTCTATATACTGTAGCGAATGCTGCGCTAGCGCAACATTCTTTTCGCATCAAAAATCGCTTCTTTCTGCGCTCTATACTATAACTGTTCTCAATGCAAAAACTCTATGAGTTTATTTCTTTCTTATTTTCTCTCTCTTTCATCTGACTCTTCAATGATGTCACAGCTTGAAATTGATTCAGTATGCTCATTGAGAATATTATTCAAATGATCATTGTCACTGCGCTCATGATTTCTAAGAGCTTTCTTAAGTTCGTAATGTTCTCTTCTTATTGCATTGCTTTTCATTCTACTTTTCATCTGAAACATGTTAATAAAATGTGCTTGATTGACATTCAATCTCTGTTGCACTTGCACGTCATTATAGCAACATCAAGTACTCATCTCTTATGTAAAAATTGATTGAAGTCAATCTTTCTTATGCATAGCTGCATCAATAATGCGCTGTGAGACTTTGCATGATCTTTGTGTAAATGCAGATGCTGATGAATCATCTTTGATGTCAGATATTAAAAATGAACTGCGTTGAATTTCTCTCTTCAGACTATTCTTCATGTTTGTTTGATCTGTTTCTGTATGAGCATCAGTCACGTCATCATTTCAATGCATTAATGCTGTTATGAATCTGTATAAAGCGAATCATATGAATGTATTCTAACTAGAAGTTCAAAGCTGAAGAAGAAAGAAGATGCAATACATCATGAGTTTTACTCACGAAGATACGCTAAATCGCTAGCGTGTCAACATCAACTTTATACTAGTCTATGATAGTTTGACACAATTTATGTTAAATGAACTTGAAGTGCATGATTGCAACATTACTCTTTCTTTTCATTTAGCAATGTTCTCATTGTTGCAGTTTGATCAATCTTTCTTAAGTCAATTTCTATCTTGACTTATTCAAATATCATTCATGAAAGTTATTTACAATCTTTAAGCATTTCTTGAATTCACTTTCATCAACGTTGTATCAATGTAAATTGACGTCGTATTCTTTTCAATTGACACGATATTGTAGTCATTTATCTTGTTCATAGTATCTGAAGTTCAGTATGTTCTTCATCTTTCATTCATCTTCATCATCAATCACTATAGAATCAAATGATTCATTTCATTGTTTATTCAGCAAGTTTTTTGAATTTAATCACAGCAGATTTGATGCAAACTCTGAATATATTTTCATAATCAATAATAGTTTCAATTGATAAGCATGTTCGATCTCAATCAGAATCTTGAAGAGTTCTAGCATTTTATTGTTTAACTTCTTTGATGATTGTAAGATCATTATGTTTCTAGAATTCAGAAACATTATGTCATTTATTTTGTAAATTATTTTCTTTCAATGCTTATTAATCTGTTTCTTCATTGTGATTCTGATTCTTATTAAGACTTGCTTGATTAATGCTAGTAATTGTTTCATGTGTTTGAATATATTCTCTGCTTTGTCTGCTTTAATTCTAGCTCAAGTGATCTCATATTTAATTGAATTCAAATTGAAACTCATATGAGAGTGAAAGTTCTTATTCAGAAAGAACGTTGACTGTTTAATTGATGATGAAATAGCATTATTATCAACGAATTCAATCATGAATAATCAGATGAATTAATCATCTTGCATATATAAGCAGTAACTTCATAGATATCATTCTACATTCTGATTTGCTCTTTCTGTCTAATCATCAATCTGAGAATGATAATTGATGAATAGTTTCATCTTGATGTCTAGTCTCAGACATAAAGACTTTCAGACAATCAATATAAATTGTAAATCACAATCAAACACTATTGATCTTGATAGTTCATGAGTTCTGAAAATTCATATCAACAGTAGCTTGACTGTTTATTCTGCGAAAATTTCTTCGTCATCTGATCAACATGATATATAGTGTCGTTTCTTAGACAATCGATTTATGACTATCAAAATCGCGTTGCTTTCATCACTTTCTGATAGATTGATAATGAAGTCTAATGATATGTTCTGTCATTGCTGCTCAAGTATGAGCAATGACTTCAGCAGTTTATTGATTTAGTCTTTCAATGCTTTTGATCTACGACAAACGTAACAGTTTCAAATGTAGCGCTTGATCATCATTCTCATCTTCAATCAGCAGTATGATCATCTCAGCAAGTTCAATTTTCAATTCATGTCAGAGTGATCATTGATTGAAAGATCATGTGCTTTTTTTATCAATAAAGTGATCATTGACTGAGAAACTCATAGTCTATCATCTTTTCAGAGTACTTCATCAAGTACTTTGCAATTGTCTAGATCAATATCTTGACAAGTCTTTCTATTCTGTTTCATGATTATTTGAATATCAAAGCACAGTTGATTCATTCAATTTTCAACTATAATTTGATTTTGAATAAAAATCATCTTTTCAATCAAATTTTAATTAACTTTTGATTCAAGTTTCAAATTTCTGATCATTTTTTATTGACTGAAGTTCAAATCTGTCTTCTGACAATAGCATCTGATGCTGATATAGCTTATGATCATCATTTGCTTCAACTGACTTGACGTTTGACATTCTGATCAGCGTGTCAACTTTCAGATTCTGTTTTTTCGACTGATATATGATCTTGAAGTTATATTCAGATAATTTCTTGACTTATTTAGCTTGTCATCTGATCAGTTCTTTGATGATCATGAAGTACTTCAAATTCAGATGATCAATGAAGATCTTGATTGAAATATTCATACATTTCAATTTGAAACGTCAATGCTTCAAGCAGTGAATGATGATCAGCAGTTTCTTGTCATAGATCTCGTAGTTGCATTCTGCGAAAATCATGTTCTTGCTATAGAAGATCATTGAATGTAGAATGTCTTCATCATCATACTGAAACAATACTTCGTCGTTGACATAGTTCAAGAAGTCAGTTTTCAGAATAGCTTCTCTGATTGAGTTGAAATGCTTCAGAATGAAAGTTGTCATCACTTGTTACTTCAATTCTTTAAAGATTGTCTGACAGATTTCTGTTCATTCAAAGAAATAATCTTTTCAAGTCAGCTTTATCATGAGTCAAGCAATTTTTGAAAAGTTCTTTATGAATCGTCGATAGAAATTGCAGAAGTCAATAAAGATTTGCATGTAAGTCAACAATCAAGACACTTTTCAGTTTTGAATCACATCTACTTTTCAAGAATTTATTCGCAGATCATTGATGAATATCAGTAGTTCAAGAAATGAGATTTTCTGAATCTTGAATTCACACTTGTCAATGTCTATCTATAAATCGACTTCACGAAGCTTCTTTAGCACTTCTTTCACATGAGTTCTATGTTTTTTCAATGTTTTACTGTAGATGAGAATATCATTCAAGTATGTCTGACAGAATTTATGCAAACAGTTGAACAACACATTGTTGATATAATGCTAAAAGAAAGCAGATTCATTGATCAATTCAAAGAGCATTACTCTATACTTGTAAATGTCAAAGAAAGTAACAAAAGTAGTTAAATCTTCACTTTCTGAACTCATGTGCAGTTTATTAAACGTGATGATAATGTTGAGTTAAGTCAGATACTTACTGCCTTGAATTCAAGCTAGTGTTGAGATCATGTCTAGAATCTAATCACACTGCAGCGAGATAGTGCGTAGCTGAATAAAATGTTTGATCAATAGAGATAGCTATAACTAGAATATTAAGAATACAGAAGAAATCAAAGAGAGTTTCGAGCTGTATCTATAGTAGAACAAAACAAAGAAAACGAAGCAGATTTGCTCAAGTATCGAAAGCGCTAGAATAGAGTATCGAGACTGAGGTTTAACATGAGTCAAAACCTCTAGAGCTTATTGACTAGAAAATTCTATTCAATCTCGACACACTTGTAACAGCTAGTACTTCGTCTATCAAGAGTATTGAATAACGATCTCTTTTGATCAGAGCATTCAGTTTTCAATAGTTCATGCAAAAGCGAAGATTGTCATCTTTCTTTTTGATAAACAGTATTAACAAAGCAAAAAAAGCTTTGCTGAGTGTGATAAACTTCTTCTTCAAATTCTCTTTTAAATACTCTTTGATCTTCTGCAACTTGTAACTCAACATGAAATACAATTGACTTTTAGAAAGTCAACTTTCTTCTTCTAATTCAATCTTATGATCGTATGATCAATGTGAGAACAACTGTGTTGTCTTTTCTCTATCAAAAACATTCAGAAAGTTGTGATAAATTATTGAAAGCTTCTTCTTCAGTTCATTTAATGACATGACAGAGATCATTTCATTCAGTTTCGCGAAATCTTCAACTGAGCTAAGCGCTTTATTGATTTCACTAATGATCAAGAAGAAGATCTTGATCTTCTTATTCTTGACTAAAGTTTGATATGCAGCGACTTCAATCATGACAATATTGATGAGTTTCTTTGTTTCAATTGACTGAAAAAAACAAAGTTGATTGAGATCAACTTAAGTGCTTTGCTTTGCTATGAGAGCAGATTCAATGAATCGAGCAAATTTAATGAATTTATTCACTGATTTCTGATTCATGAGTTTCTTCAAGATGATCATTGATGTAACAATTAAGTTCAAGTTCTTTCATTTCATTTTGCAGATTTTGTTTGATTCAGATCTGTAAAATGCTGATTGACTGCTTGCTTTTAAAACAACAGATTTCAATGTTTGAATCTTCAACAATGATATTAATTAATCATTTGCAGAATCTATCAACATTTGATTTCTTTTCAATCAAAGATTTTCAATGATTATCTTGTGCTGATCTAGACAAGACATTAAATAGAAGCATCATTTCATTCTTGTGTTCTTGTATCATGATCGATGTATACAAAGCATGTGTAATCAACTTTCAATCAAAGATTTCATCATATGATTGAATTGACTTTGATTTTGACAGCGATATTGATTGAATATCAAAGTGTTCACATAGCTCTGACATCAAAGATTCATCAATGAAAGTCATGTCAATGACTTTAATATCTATCAAAGCAAGAGATCTGAATATCTTTTTTAAACTACTTAAGATGATGTCAACAGTGAACGACTTGAAATCAAATGAATCATCAGATATGCTGATGAAGCAAGATATGAGTATATTGCTCTCAATCACTACTTTAATGAAGACAGATTGTTTTTTGAATTCACTGCAATTTCATGCATCTGAGCTGATTTAAGACAGTCATGTACTTTATGTTCTGACTTTTTGCATTTGAAGCAAAGTTCTTTTTTAAACAACTTCTCTCTAGCAGAATCAACGTTCAATATTCTGAGTTTCTTTCATGCAGAGATTGAAGCTGAGATCGCAGTCGTGATCATCATCAAGATGCTAGTGATAAAGCGAGTAACTTGAGTCGTTGATGTCTTGAAAGCTGATCGAGCATTCAATTTTGTCAATCAAACGTTGACTTGCATGCAAATGTCAACAAATTCATTCAAATTCATAGTTTGTTTGTTGATCATGACTTGCTGAAGATCTGAGCTAATCTTATGCTGAAAATCATCTAGTAAAGTTTCATTATTGTATTCTAGTTTTGCACTAAGTCTTTGAAATTTCATTCAAAATTCATGAAAGAAGATCTTGTTTTGATACAGTTTCAAGAACTGTCGTTAAGTTATGTGATGTTAATTGAGATCATCATACATCTTATTTATGATTGACAGTATCTCTTCTGCTTCAAGAAATGAGTTTGTGATTGTGTTTCTCATTCTGAGTGCTATGTGTTTGATCGTTGTTTCACTGACTCAACTTTTCACATATGCAATCTTCATTTCTTCGATAGAAAAATAATTCTTGTTCATCTTCAGCTTGTTTCACATTCAAAACAATCAATTATTTATATTTTGTCTTGAATCTTTGAACAGAAATGAGTCAGATAGCTTGATCAACTTCGAGAATTGATCTTTCAAAATCAAAGTGCTTAGTTGACTTAATGTTGCTTTTAAATGATGTATAATCACGTTCTTTTTCTTTATCTTTTTCTGTAAATGCATTTAAACAATGTTCAACGTTGTTTGCGTAACTTTCAACTCAATGTTGATAGCTTTCAATTTGATGTTGATCTTGTTGATGTCATTCAACATCTGAATCATGTCATTGTGAGTCTTGATTTCAATGTCATGCTGTTGACATATGTACTTGATAAAGACAATGATGTCGTCTGCTTCATGAATGCTTATTCAAGCATTCAGTTCAATGCTGATGCTGTCAGAATCGTGTCTAGATGAGTCAATCAGCGAAAGTCAGAGTTGAATAGTGCTTGATCTTTAGAGGTAGCTATAACTGAATATTAAGAATACAGAAGAAGATGAGTACAAGAGCTTCTATTTAAGTAATATTCAGAGACTGCGCTAAGTTCGAAGAAGATGTGTTTGTGACATGAGTAAAATGTGATGTAGAAAGAAAGATGATGTTGAACAAAGAGATGTTGATGAAAGAAAATAGAGACTGAGCCAGATCTGAGCTAGAGGCACTGACTAGTCCTATTCAGCCTTGGTACGCTCGTAACATTAAATGACACTCATATGACTCGTTCTATGCTGATCTTTAACAAGATACAGAAGAAGAAAACATGAACACATTGTTTTTTAATCACGAAATGATCAAGATCAGCATCTGTTACGAGCGTACCAAGGCTGAATAGAGCTAGTCAATGCCTCTAGCTCAGATCTGACTCAGCCTCTATTTTCTTTCACCAACATCTCTTTGTTCAACATCATCTTCCTTTCTACATCACATTCTACTCGTGTCACAAACACATTTTCTTCAAGCTTAGCGCAGCCTCTGAATATTACTTAAATAGAAGCTCTTGTACTCACCTTCTTCTGTATTCTTAATATTCAGTTATAGCTATCTCTAAAGATCAAGCACTATTCAACCCTGACTTTCGCTGGTTGACTCACCTAGGCACGATTCTGACATTTAACTAGAAGATAAATGCTAAGAAAGAAAGATAACTACAGAAAAGAAGCTGACTACATATGTGTGTTTCTCAGTCGACGCTAGACTCAATAGAAACTAGTCAAGATGACGAAGCGAGAATAAATCTGACAAGACTAGAAGACTGAGTCTGACAAGGCTAGAATCATGACATTATCTCTCTTCTTCAACAATTCATGTTTGCATGAATGTATTTTCTGCTCGACTTGATTGATTGCTCAATCATGATTTCACAGACTTAGATCTGTTAAATCGTGATTGATTGAATTGTTGATTAGCGCGATTTGTTCGAGTATTAAATATAAAAATCGTCAACGATCTTCTGAGCGTTCATAAATTCATCGTCATCAGCGTTGTATCAATTGAGATCATTGTCATAGTCATTTCATTTGACTCTATACTGAAGTCGTCTTTGATATCAACGAGAATTCAATATATCATCGATTTTTCACTCGTCTTCGTCGTTTATCACTATTGAACCTGAGAGTTCGTTCTTTTGACCAGGCAAGAGATCGTCGACGACAGAACGAAGCAGATCAGAATGAAATACATCATGAACATGCATAGACTCTGATAATTTCAGTTTATATGAAGAGTTGATGAGATCTAGATTGGTGAAAGAATCGAGCATTTTGTCATCTAGTGTCTTGAAAGATCTCGCTGTAACGATGTTTCTTTCATTCAGAAACATCTTTGATTCAACCTCATAATCAACTTCTTTTCTATGCTTATTGACTTGTTTCATCATTTGTTTCTGTGTTTTGACTAGCGACTTGCGAGCAAACTTTAGTGTTTTGTTCATATGTTCAGATATATTCTCGACTTTAGTCATCTGCAAGCGTTCATGAGAACTTTCATATTCGATGACATTGAGTTCAAAGCTCATACGAGAATGAAAGTCTTTGTTTAGAAAGAAAGAGATCGAGAAGATGACTGAGAACAGAGCATTATTGTCGATGAACTTGATCATGAGTATTAGCTTAGCTCAGTCATTCTGCATGTATGAACAGAAGAATCGAAGATATCTTTCAATGTTCTGATTGACTCATTCACTTTGATCATCGATCTGAGAATGATAGACTGTAAAGAGTCAAAGATTAATGTCTAGTCTTTTGCAAAGCGACTTTCATAGAATGAAGGTAAATTGAGAGTCTCGATTCGAAACAATGAAATCAAGCAAATCATGTATTTGATATATTCACTGAAGCATTAGCTCAGCTGTTTTTTCTGCTGTGATTCTCTCGTCATCAGTGAAGCAAGAAATATAATGTCGTTTCTTTATCAATTTACATATCACTGTTAGTATGATGTTTTTGCCTTTCAAAAGAGGTAAGTCGATGATAAAATTCATGACTATGTTTTTTCATTACTGTTCGAGTATGAGTAGAGAATGTAGTAGTTCATTGAATTTATTTCAAGAAGTCTTTGATCGCTGACAAATGTAGCAGTTTCAAATATATCAATCTATTGTCTTTTGCATTGAAGATCAATAGTAGTATCTTCTTATGATCTTCATCGTTCTGAGAATTTCGAAATGATCAATAGAAGATTGATCATGAACTTCTTGAATTAACTTCATTTGAAGATGCTCATTGAAGAAAACTCATAAAAGATCACTCTGATATAGTATTTCGTTCTGAACTCGACAATTTCTTAATTTAGTATCTTTATATTGAGCTTCATCTTTTAATACAACTTCACGAAGTAGAATATAATTCTCGTTGATTCTGTTAGCTTCTAGAATCAATCAATAAATTGATTCATCATTCTCTTTCTCTTCTAGATCAGTGATTTTCATTCGATTCAACGTAAGAATTGTAGTTTGCTGATAGCAACATTGTTTATTCTCGAAGCTTCTAGAAACTGAATTGACTTGATGAGTCAATGCATTGACTTTGATGTTTTGTTTACCTGAGCAATACATGATTTTGAAGTTGAAGTCAATGAGCTTTTGTACTCAACGCATTTAACGTTTACTTAGCTCTTTATCTTTCATTAATGACGTTAAAGCTTGATGATCAGTGAACATCTTGATGAATAACTCAGTCAATTTCAGCTCAGATCATCAATGCTTGAAGACACGAATGATTGCTAGTAGTTTCTTGTCATAGATCTCGTAATTGCACTCAGCGAGACTCAGATTCTTGCTGTAGTAGATTATTGAATGCAATGTTTCTTCATCATCATACTGAGAAAGTATGTCATTGTTGACGTAGTTGAATGAGTCTGTTTCAAGAATAGTCTTTCTATTTTGATCAAAATGACGAAGAATAGAGACTTCAGTCATTCATTTCTTCATATGATCAAAGATTGTTTGACAAGCTTGATCTCATTCAAATATCATCTCTTTTTGAGTTAGTTGAATCAGAAAATGAACAATCTTTGAAAAGTTCTTTATAAAACGTCGATAGAAATTGCAGAAGTCGACGAAGAACTGCATCTGAGTGAGGTTTGTAGAAGTAGATCATTCAACTACTGCTTGTACTTTTCTGAGATTCATCTTTAGTTCTTCAATGAATAGCAATAGTCTCAGAAAGAAGATCTTCTGAACATGAAACTTGCATTTGTTTATATTCACCTGAAGATCAGTCTCTCGTAGTCTATGTAGAACTAATCGTACGTGTCGCTTATGTTTCTTCAGTGTTTTGCTGTAGATGATAATGTCATCTAGGTAGGTCTGACAAAACTGATGAAGATAGTCAAATAGCACGTCGTTCATATAATGTTGATAGAAAGTCGAGTCGTTGATTAATTCGAAAGACATCACGTGATATTTGTAGAAATCAAAAGAGGTGATAAAGATAGTCAAATCTTCGCTACCTGAATGCATGCGTAGTTTGTTGAACGCGACAATGATGTTCAATCGAGTCAGGTACTTACTTTCTTGTATACGAGCGAGAGTCTCGTCTATTAATGGCAAAGGGTAGCGATTTCGTTTGGTCAAAGCATTGAGCTTTCTGTAATCGACGCAGAAACGCAAGCTATCGTCTTTCTTTTCGACGAATAGTATGAGCGAAGCATATGAAGCTGAGCTAGAAGATATAAAGTCTTTATTCAGATGCTCGATCAGGTAATTCTTCACCTTTTGAAGCTTGTAGTCAGACATATGATAGAGACGACTTCGAGAAGATGTTCTCTCGTCGATCAACTCAATTTTATGATCGTAGAGACAATGAGAGAATAGTTGATCAGTCATCGCTCGGTCAAACACGTCTAGATAGTCATGATATTTCGAAGAAAGCTTAGCTTTGACTTCTTTCAAGATCTCTTCGTGTGAAAGCTCTTGTAGATTTACATCTTCGAGTTTATTTCTAGCTGTTTTTAGAAGTCGATCGATTTTCGTGATGATGATCGCGAAAGTAGTCACATTCAACCGTTTGACTAGTGATCTATATGCTGCAGTCTCTATCATTGCTATGTTCATTGAATCGAAAGGCGAAGCGAAGTTGACTGAACTAGATGATTTCACGATTCTACTGAATGAAGATGACTTCTCGCTGAGTTGAGTGACAACAGAAGAGATAAATCTCTTTAGTATTTGAGTAAAGATTGAACTCTTCTGTTCTATCATGATTTTCTTGCTCGAAAGAACAGTTGAATAAGCTTTGATAGAAGCTTTGATATGAGTTTCAAAACTAGAAAATTGAAGAAGATCATCTTTTATATCAATAGTCATCTCAATCTTGTTCATTCATGTTTTTTCAAGAATCATCTGATGTTGATCTAATTGAATGATCAACATAAAGACGAAACGTTTCATATGATCTTGAACAGTTAGATTTGAATAAATTGCATGAGTAATGAGCTTTTTTGCATAATGATCATCGAATTTCCTTATTGATTTGAGCTTGATTAAAGATAAAGATTCAATTTGCAAATGATCACAAACATCTTGCGCGATTAATTCATTAATGAATGAATAGTCAGCTGCTTTAATGTCAATCAATGACTTTAATGAGTAACTAATTTCATTGCTAGATAGTACATATTCAGTAGTCAAAGATTTCAAAGCAAAGAGATCATTTGAGCTGCTTGTTGTTGAAGAAATTAACACATCTTTCATCGCGTCTTTGATGAAAGTCACTAGTTTTTTGCCTCATTCTTCAATTTCTCTGTAAATAATTTCTTCTCTTCTTTTGACATGATGATCTCATTGAGACAAGAAATGAATGCATGAGATGTTGAAGTACTAGTCTTCAGCTGAGAACAGTTCTTTGAAAGATGACTCGATACTTTATAGTTGAAGCAGATGATTGACATTCTTGATCATTCAGATTCGAGAATGGAAAAAGTAGTGAGTCAAACATAGTTAGTAGTCAAGGCTGAAGTTGATGTCAACGAAGAAACAAAACGTTTTTTCGAAGCTGCTATTGATTTGACTGTTTATTGCTCATCACGTAGTTGATAATTGACTTGTTGTTTGTTATTCACATCTTGAAGAAAGATCTTGAGCTTATCAAGCAAGCTAAACTTTATGAGACAAATTAACAACGCGTTCTGAAGATGATTGTTGATTTTATTCTGAATGTCATTCATCAGAATGATATCATCATAGTTCAGAAAGCTGAATATTTTAGTAAATTCTGAATAGAAAGAGCTGAAGAACTTGTTGAGCTGCTTCAGAGCAACGTATTCATGACAACACTTTCGAATCAGATTCTGATCTTCGTAAATTTCTTTCAGATGTTTCAGTAGCTTTGATAGTGATTGATAGAGTGAGAAAGCATCAACATGATGCTTTGCATAGATTTGCTGATCAGCATCGTCTTCTAGTCTGAAAATCACATAGACAATATGAATCTTTTCAGTAGAGTAATAATTCGCGTTGACATTGAGCTTGTCAGCTATTTTGATGTTTCATGTCTTTCAGATAAAGTCATCTGTTTTGATGAAGATGAGTGAATTTGAAAGCTTGATGAACTTGTGATGATTGTTTTCGTTATCAAATAGAGTAGAAGATTCTCGTTGAAAGTGAGCTTCTTTCTGATTGACTCGTTGCTCAGCTGACTGAGTATCTTGACGAGGCATAGATCGATCAGCTTGACGTTGTTTTGCTCTGAAGTTCAACCGCTCGTCTTGTAGCTGATTGATCTTTTTCTCTAGCTTATCGTTTTTATCAAAAGCGACTTCTAGTTGTTTCGCTCTCTTTTTGTGATCGTCTTGTACAAGAAGTCAGTGTTCATTGAGTTGTAGAGTCAAGTCTCGCTGACTTCGAAGCTCGTTCAGCATATTGATGACTTCGTTGAGTTGATTGCTGACTCAATGAAACAGTTGTTCTTCAATGTTTATGTTTCATGAGATGACAGCTTTCTCAGCTTCGACTGAAGCATCAATGAGTAGAAGTGAAACTCTTCTACTGACAGTGCTTCTAAGTAGGCGAGTTGTTCGAGACTCAACTGACTTGACGTCACATGTCATGATGAGAGAAGATAGAAGTTGTTGAGGTAAGAGTAGATGAGAGATTGATGTTTTGAATTGATGTTTTTTGATGAGTGAAAATTCAAAGAATCTCTTGTGAATTTCAGGTAATAATTGAGTGCTTTATTCGAAGAATCTCTTGCAAATAGAATGGTGAAAATGAGTGTAGAATCGAAGAATTTCTTGCAATCTAAAATGATGATGCAAATTTGAAGAATTTCTTGCAAATTTTCCTTACTGAATAGATTGTTTCGTATCGTCTATTCATTGATAGCAGAGTAGATGATGAGCATTTATCTAATGTTAGAAGTCTGTCTAGAGTGAGTCAGATAGAGATGTCATTTAACTAAAAGATAAATGCTAAGAAAGAAAGATAACTACAGAAAAGAAGCTGACTACATATGTGTGTTTCTCAGTCAATGTTAGACTCAATAGAAACTAGTCAAGGTGACGAAGCGAGAATAAATCTGACAAGACTAGAAGACTGAGTCTGACAAGGCTAGAATCATGACATCTTCTTTCTTCTTCAGCTTTGAACTTCTAGTTAGAATACACTCATATGATTCACTTTATGCAGACTCATAACATTAGTTCAAAGCTCATCAATCTTGCTATTGACATGTAAATGATATAAAAACAAGTTACATCACTCAAACTTGAATTGAAATTCGAAAATTAAGTTCAGAAAACTCATTAGAAATCAAGAAATTTCTAGAACAGAACAGAAGAACATGAACATGTTGCTCTAGACTAACTTTTTACTGAGTTCATCATCAGAACGAAAGAACAGAAGAACATGAATGCATTGTTTTAGAACTGAAACCAGAAATTTCAGTTGAATTTCAATCAGCAATTTTCTACTCACACAATGACTAGAAGCACAAAATTAGAATCAGAATCAATGAGCATTGCTCGCTATGAATTTTGAAATGCTGAAAAAGAATCACTTCTATCACAGAATTGAACGACATCAGAAGAAGAAAACATGAATGCATCATCAAATATGTCATGATTTTAGCCTTGTCAGACTCAGTCTTCTAGTCTTGTCAGATCTATTCTTGCTTCGTCATCTTGACTAGTTTCTATTGAGTCTAGCGTTGACTGAGAAATACACATATGTAATCAGCTTCTTTTCTGTAGCTATCTTTCTTTCTTAGCATTTATCTTCTAGTTAAATGACATTCATATGACTCGCTCTATGCTGACTTCTAACATTAGATAAATGCTCATCATCTACTACTCTGCTATCGATGAATAGATGATACAAAACAATCTATTCAGTAAGAAAAATTTGCAAGAGATTCTTCAAATTTGCATCATCATCATTTTAGACCGCAAGAAATTCTTCGATTCTACACTCATTTTCATCATTTTATTTGCAAGAAATTCTTTGAATAAAGCACTTAATTATTATCTGAAATTCACAAGAGATTCTTTGAATTTTCACTCATCAAAAAACATCTACTCTTATCTCAACAACTTTTATCTTCTCTTCTCATGACATGCAACGTTGAGTCAGTTGAACTTTGAACAACTCGCCTGCTTAAAAGCACTGTCAATAGAAAAGTTTCACTTCTACTCATTGATGCTTCAGTCGAAGCTGAGAAAGCTGACATCTCATGAAACATAAACATCAAAGAACAACTGTTTCATTGAGTCAGCAATCAACTCGATGAAGTCATCAATATGCTGAATGAGCTTTGAAGTCAGTGAGACTTGACTCTACAACTCAATGAACACTGACTTCTTATACAAAATGATCACAAAAAGAGAGCGAAACAACTAAAAGTCACTTTTGATAAAAACGATGAGCTAGAGAAAAAAATCAATCAGTTACAAGATGAGCAATTGAACTTCAGAGCGAAACAACATCAAGCTGATCGATCTATGTCTCATCAAGATACTCAGTCAGCTGAGCAACGAGTCAATCAGAAAGAAGCTCACTTTCAACGAGAATCTTCTACTCTATTTGATAACGAAAACAATCATCACAAGTTCATCAAGCTTTTGAATTCACTCATCTTCATCAAAACAGATGACTTTATCTGAAAGACATGAAACATCAAAATAGCTGACAAGCTCAATGTCAACGCGAATTATTACTCTACTGAAAAGATTCATATTGTCTATGTGATTTTCAGACTAGAAGACAATGCTGATCAGCAAATCTATGCAAAGCATCATGTTGATGCTTTCTCACTCTATCAATCACTATCAAAGCTACTGAAACATCTGAAAGAAATTTATGAAGATCAGAATCTGATTCGAAAGTGTTGTCATGAATACGTTGCTCTGAAGCAGCTCAACAAGTTCTTCAGCTCTTTCTATTCAGAATTTACTAAAATATTCAGCTTTCTGAACTACGATGATATCATTCTGATGAACGACATTCAGAATAAAATCAACAATCATCTTCAGAACGCGTTGTTAATTTGCCTCATAAAGTTTAGCTTGCTTGATAAGCTCAAGATCTTTCTTCAAGATGTGAATAACAAACAACAAGTCAATTATCAGCTACGTGATGAGCAATAAACAGTCAAATCAATAGCAGCTTCAAAAAAACGTTTTGTTTCTTCGTTGACATCAACTTCAGCCTTGACTACTAACTATGTTCGACTCACTACTTTTTTCATTCTCGAATCTGAATGATCAAGAATGTCAATCATCTGCTTCAACTACAAAGTATCGAGTCATCTTTCAAAGAACTGTTCTCAGCTGAAGACTAGTACTTCAACATCTCATGCATTCATTTCTTGTCTCAATGAGATCATCATGTCAAAAGAAGAGAAGAAATTATTTACAGAGAAATTGAAGAATGAGGCAAAAAACTAGTGACTTTCATCAAAGACGCGATGAAAGATGTGTTAATTTCTTCAACAACAAGCAGCTCAAATGATCTCTTTGCTTTGAAATCTTTGACTACTGAATATGTACTATCTAGCAATGAAATTAGTTACTCATTAAAGTCATTGATTGACATTAAAGCAGCTGACTATTCATTCATTAATGAATTAATCGCGCAAGATGTTTGTGATCATTTGCAAATTGAATCTTTATCTTTAATCAAGCTCAAATCAATAAGGAAATTCGATGATCATTATGCAAAAAAGCTCATTACTCATGCAATTTATTCAAATCTAACTGTTCAAGATCATATGAAACGTTTCGTCTTTATGTTGATCATTCAATTAGATCAACATCAGATGATTCTTGAAAAAACATGAATGAACAAGATTGAGATGACTATTGATATAAAAGATGATCTTCTTCAATTTTCTAGTTTTGAAACTCATATCAAAGCTTCTATCAAAGCTTATTCAACTGTTCTTTCGAGCAAGAAAATCATGATAGAACAGAAGAGTTCAATCTTTACTCAAATACTAAAGAGATTTATCTCTTCTGTTGTCACTCAACTCAGCGAGAAGTCATCTTCATTCAGTAGAATCGTGAAATCATCTAGTTCAGTCAACTTCGCTTCGCCTTTCGATTCAATGAACATAGCAATGATAGAGACTGCAGCATATAGATCACTAGTCAAACGGTTGAATGTGACTACTTTCGCGATCATCATCACGAAAATCGATCGACTTCTAAAAACAGCTAGAAATAAACTCGAAGATGTAAATCTACAAGAGCTTTCACACGAAGAGATCTTGAAAGAAGTCAAAGCTAAGCTTTCTTCGAAATATCATGACTATCTAGACGTGTTTGACCGAGCGATGACTGATCAACTATTCTCTCATTGTCTCTACGATCATAAAATTGAGTTGATCGACGAGAGAACATCTTCTCGAAGTCGTCTCTATCATATGTCTGACTACAAGCTTCAAAAGGTGAAGAATTACCTGATCGAGCATCTGAATAAAGACTTTATATCTTCTAGCTCAGCTTCATATGCTTCGCTCATACTATTCGTCGAAAAGAAAGACGATAGCTTGCGTTTCTGCGTCGATTA
>JAABUL010004465.1_pt1 | contig 18709 bp, 3 predicted proteins | sample 5559151 | NCBI WGS metagenome assembly JAABUL01 (sample SAMN10711876, study PRJNA513368) | rock metagenome | isolation source: Antarctica rocks | place: Antarctica: Victoria Land, Pudding Butte sud | reverse complement strand
GAAAACAAAAGCTTTAATTGTATCTATATTTAATAAAAGAACTATATCAATATTAATTAATAACTATATATAACGATTTTTTTACAATACTAGATTTATTAAATTATTATATTTTAGATCTTTATTTAAAATGTCTCTAGTATTGATAGATATATTAATTTAAAAAGTTTGAAATTATTTAGCAATACTCTTAAATATAGAGATAAATATTTATACAAATATTGCGAAAATAACTTGTTTACTAGTATATTATAAATAAAAAAACAATATAAATAGATTAATAGATTACTAACGCTTTCTATATATAAAACTTATTTTCGATTTTTAATAATTAAACGTGCTTGTATTCTATTAAATTAGATTACTATATATTATTGTTTCTATAGAGTAATTTTATTATAATTTCTTTGTTTTTGATTAATTTTGTTGTAGTTTAAAAAGATATAAAATATAATATTTAAAATAGTTATAACAATTATTGCAATCTTAATATTGTTTTTAATTTAATAATAATCGAATATTTGCTAATTTAGATCGAAGTTATTTTTAAGTAAAGTCTTAAATTTGCGTATATTGTAATATTTATTTAAAAATTAATATTTAAGTAGATAATAAAGATATTGTAGAATATTCTATTTAGCAATTTGTTTAAAGCGAAAAAATTGTTAATTTAAGATTTTAAAAACTTTGTTATATTAAAAAATATTCTATTTACAATTAAAAAAATTAAGAACAATAAAATTTTCTAAGTAAAAATATTAAATAAATATAAGAAATAAGCTATAAGTTTGCTTATTTAAACTAGTCTTAAATACAAAATTAAAAAGATCTTAAAATTGCAATTAAGAGTTAATATTTATTTGCAAAAGCTTAAGAAATACTAAAAGAATAATATCTTAAATACTATTTTTATTAATTAATAGAATACGTATATTTGTTGTAAATAATTTCAAATTTGCGATAAATATATTTAAACAACAAAAAATATATTTGCAAATAACAAATTAATAGTTGCGAGAGGTCGATTATTCAAATATACAAAAATATATATTATATATTGTATATTTATAGAACAAAGTATATTTTAATCTATAATACAAACAAGTAAAATACGTAAAATTGCTTTTAAGAAGTATCTATTTAAAAGAGTTTCTATTAATATTTTTTTAATAAATTAAAGTTACGTTTGCTTTTTAATTAGTAAGAACAAAATTTTAAATACAAAATTAATTTTGTACTTAATTACACTACTTAATAGCTACAATTATAAAGAAAAGATTAATAATTGTTTTAAATACTATAAGTTTATAAAGAATATTAAAGACAAGTTTAGACTCAAAGTCTATTTAGTTATTAATAAAAAATATACTATTATATAAGTAATATAATCTATTGTATATATCTAAAGAATAAATATCTATAAGTATTTTTAAAACAATTAATAAGATAATTTTTTTGCAAACAATCTTGTAAAGACTAGCTAAATAGACAAATATAACAAGATATTTGTTATACTTATTGCAAATAAAATTTAATACGCAACTAGTTTAAATAAAATTAAAGAGTTTTTCTATAATCTAAAAAACGTAACTTATTGTTTTGCAAAAAAAATAATATAAATAAATAGCTAAATAAAGCTAACAAGCTTGTTGTTGTAATTGTTGCATTTTATTTATATAATATAGAGAAACTTCTTTTAATTATTTATAACAAGCTAGTAAAAAAATTGATACTCTAGTAAAATAGAAAACAATTATAGAGAAAAAAAATTAATTAAGTTTTGTTAATTAAGATCGAATTTAAGATCTTAAGCTTGTAAAATATTAAAAATAATATTTGTTTTGTTTTTTGTAATAACAATTACAATACGCAAATATATAAATTAAGATAGATAAGAAGCGTTACTTGTTGTTATTTACAATTTCAAAAAAGCAACAATTTTTGTCGAGCTATTAAAATTATTTACAAATATATAGATAATATTTGTAATTAAAAAAAACAATTAAATATATAAAATATTAAATATATTAAATTATAATAGATATTTTTAATAAAAACAATAGAATTTGACTTTATAACAAGTAAATTTAGACAATATTGTTAATATCTTCAATTTTAAATTGCTATTTACAATAAATATAGAATAGTTAGATATAATTGTTGTTGTATTAAGTTGTAGATCTATATTGCTAATATTGTATTTTTTTTTAAAACTATTAAAAGAAAACAATTTGCAAAAAGTAATATTTTTAATTTGTTTTTTTACAAATAGAAGTAAGAATAATTGTTGCGTTATTATATTATTAAGATTATTTAATAGTTAAGCAAAACAATTTTTATTATAAAAAATAAGCTTATATATTTTAGAAAAGTATAGCTAAGTAAAATAAATATATAATATTATTATATAAAATATAAAAGAAGAGTATATACTATTTTTTAAATAAAAAAAAATTAAATTGCTAAATTATTTTTAAAGAAAAGCTTTTTTTTTTTTTTTTTGTATCGAAACTTTTTTCGAAAACAATAATAACAATTTTGCTTAATACAAAAATATTTGTTTTTATATATTGTTAATTGTTGTTTTTTGCAAAATGTTTGCTAAATATTTTTTATAAATCGAATTTTAAAATTATATTCTAATAAAAAGAATATCGAATTTATAAAAAATCAAACTTTTTGTAATTTTGCAAAACTATAAATAAAATAATTTTAATTAAAAGATTTAATTATTAATTCTTAACAATACAATTCGAAAAATATATTTTAATTAATATATATCTTTAAGTTTAAAAGTTATTTACAATTTTATTCGAATTATTATATTTTTGTTATTGTATTTAGACAAAAACTCAATAATATTTTATATTTAGACAAAAATTCTATTAAGATTTTGCAATCTATTAAGAAATTTAGTCTATTATTGTTTTACAAAAGTGTATTTTATTTATATAGAACTTATCGATTTAAAACAAATAATAGATTTTTATATTTAAATAATAGATAGTAAGTTGCAGATCTATATCTAAAAGAATGTAAGAAATTTTTCTTTCTTCTATATTTTTTTAGATATTTAATTGTTTTTAATTCTTAACAAGTATATTAAATATATAATACGAAAAATATATTTAAATATATTTAACTTTTGCGACAAGAATATATATTGCTATATATATTAATACAATTTAATTAAAAATATTGCTTATAAATACTTATAACTAGCTAGATTTTTAAAAAGCAAAAAAAAAACATTTTATAACTATAATATTTGGCAAAAAAAGATAAACAAATAAAGATATTTCGAAATATATTTAATAGTTTTTTGCTTTTTGTTAAGCTTTAATTAATATTAAAGATTAATATATTTTATAGACTATTAATATTTTGTTATTTGAAAAAAATAATATACTATTTTGTGCAAGTACAAGAAAGTTAACGCAATATTTTTAATAAATAGATTAGTATCTTTTTTTATCTTAATAATTATACTATAATTGTTGTGTAAAACAAGAATATATTCTTGTTGTTAAAAGACTTTTATTTAATTAAACAATTGCTATTATAATAAGAAATTTTTTTTTTTCAATATTTTCGACAATAAACAATCTACAATTCTTTTATATTTACAATTTATTAAATATATTATATTTTTTTTTATATTTTTTTAAAGAATACAAAGTATTTAAAACTCTATATTAAAATTATAAAATTTGTACTTTCATTTAATTTTAAAAACTTTGTTAACAATAATTTTATATATTAGTACAATAGTTGTTTCGATTAATATAAACAACTTAGCAAGAACTATCAAATATATTGTAGAAATAACAACAATTTTTAGACGCAATAATATTTTTATTAACAATTATAATTCTTTACTTAATATTACTTTTTTATTATAATCGATTAAGTATCTCGCAAAAATAATAGAAAAACTTAAAAAAAAGAGAAGAAGTTTTAGTATAAATAGTAATATAAATTGTTAAAGCTTGTATTAACTTGCAACTACAAAAATATATACAATATATATTTTAATATCGACAAACTAATATTTAGAGATTTTTTTTGCAATATTTGTTTATTTTAGTTTTATTAATTAAATAAAGAAAATATTAAAAATAAAGTTAAGTATTTTAAGATATTATTTGTAGATATTTAATATTGTCTTTCAAAAATTGAGATATTAATATTTTTCTCGAATTGCAAGATATATAACTTAAATATTACGTTTTGCTATAAAAAATCTTTTAAACAATTATTTAAAAATATTTTTTTTTATTTTTTTTTGCAATATATATACTATAATTGCAATTACAAAACAAAATATTATTGCAAACAATATCTAACTACTTTTGCTATAAAATATAATATTTTCTATATTTTTTTTAACAATATAGTAACTCTAGATATTATAATTTAAAAATTAGATATTAAATTTATTTTATTTTCTTAGTTTTTTGCAAATTTGTTTTAGCTATATTTAGATTTTGCAACTTTAAAGTCGACAACTTTATTACTATTAATATTTGTTTAAACTTTAGATATTTTTACACTTATATATAAAAATTTAATCGAAAATTTTTCGAAATTAATTTATTTAATATTTGTATAATATTTAATTTAATAATATTTATATTTTTTTAAAAACAATATTTTAATTATAATTTTTTTTGTATCTCTTTACAATAAGATTTCTTTTTATATAAAAAAATTAAATATAAAAAGAATTTTAAATTTAACAAAAGTACTAGATATATATAGACAAAATATTAAATATATTTATATAAATTATAGTATTACAACAAAACTTAAATTTATTAATAGCAAAACTATTGTACAACAAGTCGATTAATTTAAGAATTATATTATTTTTAAAAATTTTATAAATATTGTAAATAAATTAAAATATTAGTACAAAACTATAATTAGCATATTTCAATTAATAGAAAAACAAAAAGTTATACAAGAAATAAATATTTTAAATATAAAAAAATATTTTTAATATCTATTTTTTCTAAATATTTTGCAATCAAAATATAGTTTTTTTTTAAACAATAACTTTTGTTTTATTTTTGCTATTTCTTAATTTATTTAATTTTAATTTTTAATATTTTTGTTATTTTCGAGTTTTGCGACAAACTAGTCTCTATATTTTACAATATTATTAAATTAACAATATTTATTTTTGTCTAAAATTTGTTTATACAATTAATATTTTTTCTTTAAAATTTAAATATATTTTTTCTTATTTTTAATATTTATTAATAGATTTTCAATATTATTGTTGCTTTTTAACAATAAATTTGTTGTAACTATTGTTTTGTTTTTGCTAAATAAAATCTAAATTATAGTTAAAATTTTTAAGAGCTTTTTAAGTATTAATTAATATTGTTCTAAATTTTTTTTTGCTATTGCAAGCTCTTTTATTTTTGTCTCAAAAATATTATAAGTATTTTTGTAATTTTTTTTTTTTTTTGCAATTTGTTTTTTAAATTAATATAAAATTTTTAAAATTTTATATAGAAAGTTTTAAACTTCTAACAACAATCTAGTGCTATATTTAGATTTATTTAAATTTGCTAAAATTAAAAATTAGTCTAATATAAATTAAAGTTTTGTTTGTTAATTTAAAGAATAAAAATTTAATTTTGTTAAAATATTTTTTCTTCTTAATATATATACTTCTTAAAAAACTTTTAAAGAAAATTGTTGTCTATTAATAGTTATTGTTTCGATTATTTCGATTATACTAATAAGATAGACAACTTATTTGTAATATATATTTTATCTTAGATATAATTAACTTTAAAATTAAGAAAAAGACTTTTATTACAAGAGACTTAACAATTGTTGCAATAGAAAATTAAATAATAGTTGTAAAAATATATTAATAAAAATATCAAAAACTCTATATTTTGCGTAAAAAAAAAATAATAGAACAAATTTGCAAAAATTGCTTTCTTATAACAATAAATATTATAGCAATATTTATAACAAGAGTTTAGATCTTTATTTCTATTTATAAATACAATAGATATATATTTATTAATTTTTTCAAATTATTTTTGCTTATTTTAATATAATTTAGTATTTAGAGTTGCTCTTATTAATTTTGCAACAATTGTAATAGTTAGATTAATTTTCTTTTCTTAGTATATCTCGAACTAGACTTTTCTATCTAATTTTAATAATATTTGTATTGTATACAATTTAATTCTATATTAATTAAATAATTCGAGAATTGTTTATATTAATTTAGTATTATAATTTAAAAATATAGAGTAACTCTATTTTATATTGTACAAAATATTATAATATTAAGATTTATCTTTTTAAGTATTTTGTATATCGAATTATATAATATTCGAAAATAAAAAGATTTATATATTGATTTTAAAATTTTAATAGAAAGTAGTGTCTTTTAATAGATTTATAAATAATAGAAGTAATATTTGAGCGTTATTATATTGTCGAATAAATATAGAAAAATTTGCTATTTTTTTTAAATTAAGATAAATTTTATTTGTATAACTCTATTGTTTATATAAGACTATAATTGTTCTAAACAAAAAGTTTAATTTTAAAACAACTTTTTAATATTGTTTTGCAAGAAAATTCTAATTAAATTTATCTTTTTTAGCAAAAATAATTTTATATATTACAATTAGCAAATTATATTAATCGAATATCTATTTATTGTTGCTTAAATTTTCTATAATTTTTTGCGTTAACAATTGTATTAAGAAAAAAGTTCTTATTCGAATTACTTTATATATTTTGAAAATTTTTATTAGATTTTGAGTCGAGCTAAAAGCAAAAAATAGATAAAAAATTTTAAGTACTATTAAAAGTTTTTAGTTGCTTCTAGTTTTACTTTACAAATTAAAATCGATATATAATTTTTTTTAATCTTTAGTTTTTAAACGTTTTATAAGATAGTCGATTTGTATATTTTCTCGATTTTATTCTTTATAGTATAATATTATTATTTAACAACAAAATCTTTTTTAATATAACAAACAATAATAATTTCGATTTGAATATAATTTCTATAACAATAGATTCGAGTTACAATATTAAATTATAACAACTTAAATAAACAATAAATATAGATTGAATTTTGCACAATTTATTTTATAGCTATTTGCAAACAATTAATTGTTAAAAGTATCTTAATTTTTTGCAATAATTTATAATACTTAAAAAGAAGTTTGTATAACTAGATTAATTTTAAAGTATAACTAACACTATATAGAGTAGCAAATCTTTTAAAGTATATATTGAAAATACAATTTATTGCTATAAATTAATTTTTTTGTTGCAAAAACTTAAAGAACTTAAAAGTTTACAATAGAATAATAATACTTTTTCTTAATAAGTTGCGCAATTTTGTTAAGTACATTGTATGCAAAAACAATTTATATATAATTATTCGAATTTTATAACAAGAGAATTTCGAGAAGATTAAGATTGTAATTGACAATACTAGTTAAAAAAAATAGAAATAGATAGTATTTAATTAAACAAAATAAAATTCTAATAGTTCAAATCTTAATATATCTTTTTTTTAAAAATGTAAATTTTATTAACTTAATTATTATTCTATTTTGTTTCGACAATATAGTAACAAATAATCTTTGTTAAAAACGCTTAAGTTGTTAGTCTAACATATATTGCTAAAAATTATCTATATAAGCGTAAAGTTAAACAGATTTGAATTTATTTACTTTAGAACACAAATATCTCTATAAAGTTTTACAAGACGTTTGTTAAACAAGAAAATTTGCAAAAATTATAATTTGTCTACTTTTGATATTCTTTTAGAAAATATAGATCTATTAACGCGCTTCTGCGTATAATATATATCTAATAATCTTTTATTTTGTAAGATCTTAGTGCTATATATCTTTGCAATTTCTATAAAAGTGCGTAAGATCTAGCTTATATTTCTACAATATTAAAGTAAACAAATTGTTTTTGCTCGCAAATTAAATCAATTTATAAAGAGATGCGCTTTGTAAAATCTAGTAGACAAGTTGTTTTTGTTCGCAAGTTAAATTAATTTGTAAGAAGATATATTTTGTACAATTTAGCTTCTTTGTTTTTACAAAATTAAAGCAAGCAAGTTCGATTTTAATTACAAGTTAATTCAATTTGTAAAAGTATATATTTTGTATAATTTAACTACTATTATAATAGTTTTTTGCTTATAGAATTATGTATTGTAAGAAGTTGACGCAATTTTGTATAAACTTTAACTTTGTAAAAACTATAAAGATATATAGTACTAAGATTTTACGAAAATAAAAACTAAAAGATATATATTATATTACGCTAGTTAATTTTTGATTTAAAGTTATTTTTAAAATCGATTTAGATTGTTAGTAACGCAATATCAAAAATGCTAAAGTATAATATACAATTATTTATAGAAAGTATATTGCTATTGTTTCGATATGTCTAGAGATCTTTTATATTTTTATCTAATTATATAATTATATTAATGCGCACTAATTGTCTATTGCTTTAAAAAAAACAATATTTATTAATTAAATTTATTTTAGCTTAAGAAAGCTTAATTGTGTTTTATGCTTTGCTTTATATTTTATTCTTGTTTTTTCTTAGTTTTTAAAGTAGCTACTATTTAGTAATAGAAACGCTAGTAATTTTGACATAATTTATAATTGCAATAAAAAAAAGTATATTTTTTAAAAGAGAGAATTTAATAGTTTCGATCTTTATATAGTTATAATTGTTTCTAGATTGCAAAGTAGAAAATAAAAAGAACAAACAATATAAAATAGACTTAATAGATATTTTAATTAAAAGAAAAAACTATATATTTTAAATCGATTAGAAAGAAGATAGATTTTCTTAAATTAAAAAGTTATAAAAATTCTATTTACAAAATTGTTAATCAATATTTTCTTAAATATATATTAGCGTTTAATTTTCAATTTATAAAAGAAAGACTTAATAAAGATTTTGTACAATTATATATATATTTGTTGTAAAATCTAGTACAACTTGTATTATTTATTAATAACAATTTGCAAACTTCTAGAAAACAATTGTACAAAAACAATTGTTTTTTAAATTTCGCAAATGTATTAACAAAACTAGTAGTAGAAATCTAATTATATAAATAAAAATTTAAAGTAAGTTGAGTATTGTATTTGTGCTTAAGATTGCAATAGAATTATATAAAACAAATATATTAAATCTTAACAAATTCTTTTATAAAGAAATAATAAATATTGTAGAGTTAGAAGAGATTTGTGCTTTAAAATTGTTAATTGCAACTAGTTTAAATATTTATTAATTGTTTTTAAAAAAATTATTAATAACAATAGCTATTGTGTACAAAAGACTTAAAGTAATAAAATTACTAATAAAAGAGTATAGCGCTACTTTAATAGTATACTCTATTTATACTACTATATAAGAGCAAAAGTTTTAACAATACTTGTTAAAACTAGATATTAATTTAAATAAAAAAAGACAAAAACAAATATTATTTATATATATTATAAAAAACAAGTTAAACTATTTAATTAAAAAACTAGCTAATATAACAAATATTAATATTAATAAGAAAAACAACAAGTTCGAAAGTCTATTAAAAAGAATAGTATAGACAAAAAACTATCTTAATTTTAACAAATTACTATTATATTATAGAGTCGATATTTAAATAGATCTTTCTCTTTTAAATACTATTGCTAAAAATTGTTTAAAAATTGTTTAACAATTTTTAAATTAAAAAGTCGATATTAATATATTAAACAAATATAGAAATACATTGTTGCAATTATTATTTAAATAAAATTATTTTAATTTAAAAATAAATAATTTTATAATACAAATACTTATTGTTGCTAAAACAAATATTAACAAAATATATAACAAAATATATAACAAAATATTTTTGTTATATTTTTAAGTTTTCGAAGTTAAAGCGCGTAGATTCTTTAACAATTATTATAAAAAAAATAGTAATTTATTATCTAATACTTGTTATAAAATAGAATCGATATTAATAAGATTATATTAAACAACAATTTTGTATTAAATTTTATATATAAACTTTTTAACAAATATTATAGAATTATATTGATCAAAATACTATTGCAAAAGAATATTAATTTTAATATTTTAAATTGTAAAAATTAGATAGTATTAATATATAATTAACTTAATAGCGCTAAAATTTACAAACTTGTTGTTTAAGAAATTAATCTTAAAACTATAAATACTCTTAAGCAAAATATTTTATATATAGCAATTAAAATATACAATTTCTTAATAGTTAAAATATTTCTCGAATATTATATTAATATTTTAATTTAAAATAAAAAAAACAATACAATATATTTTTATAATTGCTTAATAAATAGAAGTTAAAAAACAAATAAAAATCGAAAAACAATTAAAAGTTGAAAAAAATAATTTAGAATATTAAATTTTGTATTAAGATAAACAACAATTTAATACTCTTCTTAATAGAAAATTATCTTAATATACTATAATAAAAATATAGTAAAATTAGCTATATTAATTAGCAAAAATAAATAAAAAGTATTGTCGAAAAACAAGAAACTAACAATAGAAATAATAGCTAAAACTATTATCTTATTACTTCTTTATCTTTCTATTATTATTTTAGCAAAGAAATTATATTATTACAATTGTCTAACAAGATAATATTAAAAATTGACAATAAATATACAAATAAAGCTTTTTAATTTATTTAGATAACAAAGCTTGTTATCTAGAATTTTGCTACGCAACTAAATTCTATTATTAATCGCTTTATATTAGAGATTTTTAAAATTGTTTCAATTATTAAAACAATATTAATTAGCTTTTGCAAATCTATTTTTACAATCTAATCTATAATATTTTTATCTAAATTAACTTCTCTATATAGAATAATACAAAAACAAAATCTTTTAATATCTTTTAATTGTCGATCTTTGTTAACTTTTTTTGTTTTATTGTTGTTGCAAAACAAGCAAAGCAATACGCTAGCACTATTAAACAACTTTAAAACAAAAGAGTTTTAACAACAATATTGTTAATATATTATAGTATAGAGACAACTATAAAGCTAAACAATTTTAACTTATTTTGTATTTAAAAAATTTAATTTAATATTAAATATTAGATATTGTAGATTATTCTTAATACAATTAATATTCTAAATATAATATTAAGCAAATTAACTAAAAATAGCAAACTTTTCTAAATATAGATAAAAGAGAGTAAAAACAATATATAGAAATTCTCTATACAATTTTTTAATTAAATTATAAAAATTTTCGATATTTTAATTAAAATTGTATATAAAAATATTAAGCAATCTTCTTTTAAATCAATAAAAATTATTTTGAGAATAAAAATTAAAAACTAGAAAATATTTGTTAATTTATATAATTAGAGACAATTTATAAAATAATTTGTTTTTTGCATTTATCGAAATTTCAATATTTATAAAAACTATAATATAAGATTTTAAATGCAACAATTTTTTTATATATTTTAAATATCTATATTTTTGTATCTTAACTATCTCTAAGATATTAATTGTATTAATTTTTTTAAATTTGCAACAATATATATTGTAATTAGTTTGCAACTTAACTAATAAATTGTATTGTTAATAATATTTGCTTTTTTAATTTTGTTTTATTTTAAATAATTTTAGACAAACAACTAGATTGTATATTTAGAAAGAAGTCGAGATAGTAATTGCAAAAGTAATTACTTTCTTGTATATATAAATAGATTTAACAAAATGTTAACAATCTTAAGTACAAACAACAAAAACAAAAAAAAATTAAATAAAAAAGAAAAGAAAAAAAAAAGATTTTTGTGTTTTTTTATTTCTTGAATTGCAACTAATTTAATGCAAAAAACTAAAATCTTAGAAGAAAAAAAAAGAAAAAAGAAAAAAAATAAGAAAAAAAATAAAAAAGATTTCTTGCTCTTTTATATTTTTTGATTGTAGCTAAATTCTATAACTAGTAATACAATATTTAGATTCTTAATTCGAGAAAAAATTTACAATAAATAACTAGTTGTAGTATAACGTTTAAGCTTTTTTAAATAATTAATTTTAGCTAGTTTTTAAGATAAAATATATTGTTTATTTTAGTAATTAGTTTTCTTCTTAGTATTAAGAAGATTAGTTGTAATATATTAGAATTATATTACAAATAATCGATTTAGTTAACTTAAATTAAATTGTTAAATAGAATTAGTCTTTAGTTTCTTAATTACTAAGCAAAGTATTTTTTATAATATTAATTTTCGAATTTAAAAAAATAATATAAAATTGCTATCTTAAAAAGACTATATTCTAAAATAAATTAAAAAAAAAATAGTATTCTAAATAGTCAAAAACTTAATATTAAGATTTATTCTATTTTATATATAAATTAATTTAGAAATTATAACGCAAACAATAGCAATTTGTAAAATATATTTAGATCGATTAAGTTAAAATCTTGTGCATTACTAATATATACTTTTAAAAATATATTTTGTTGCTTAAATTAATATTGTATTTTAGATAAAAATATGCAACAAACTATTTATCTAAATAGTAGCACAAATATTTTTGATAAAAATATTGTTTTAAATTGTTGTAATTTAAGAATAAGTATAGACGTTTTAGCGCTAGAAATACTTTATTATCTAAATAAATAATATATTGTATTAACAAGTATTTAATCGAAAAAGAAACAAAAAGACTCGATTGCTAAAATATAATTTGTGTTGTTTTCTTTTACTTAGACTTAATTGTTAAAAAAAAAAAAATTTAACAAAAATTATAACTTTTTTGCAATCGATACAAAGTTGTTAAGATACTAACAATTGCTTCTCTTCTTTAATATTTTTTTTTCAAAAAGTTAGTAACAAAAATAAAAATAAATTCAATAACGCAAATGTGTTCTACAAAAATATAATTTTTAGTTTTTATTTTTTTCTCTTCTATTATAGATAGCTCTCTTAATTGATATTAAATATTAATTATCAATTATTCTATTTTGTATTTTGCTATAATTTTTTTCAAAAATACTTATTTATATTAACAAATAGTATTGCAATAAATTTGATAAATCTTTTAATATATATAATAAAGCAACGTTTCTTTTATAGTTTTAATAAATCTCTTGTAATCTCGAAAGATTTTTTGTAATATTTGTAATTTTTTATACAATAAATCTATCTTAAAATATTGTCGAATCTTTACTTATTAAACAATTGTAAATTGTTTAAAATATTAAAAATTAATTGTTTAATTTAGTTTATTAGTTATTTGTATTAATACAATTTAAAATTTTAATTTGCAATAGATAGCTTAAATATTAGATATATATCTTAAAATATAATTTTTTTAATAGATAACAAAATTATAATATTGCAAAACAAGATTTTGTTGCAATTTGATAATAAAGTCTTGTATTAATTAATAATAATTAAAATACAAAATTTATATATTATCTATTGTTGTTGTCGAGAGCTTCTCTATTATTATATCAAAAAATATATAAATTAATTAATAGCTTTATATTGATAATTGTGTCTAAATTAATTATTTGCAAGCAAAAAATAATATATACTAAGATTTTTGTCTCAAAGATTTGCGTTTTGTAAATAGTGTTTTTCTATTAATAGAAAACAAATATTGTTTGTATTTTTTGTTTAAACAAAAATTTAAACTAATTTTATTTTAAGAAAATTCGAAAACAAAACAATTGTTTTGTTAATATTAATTTAAAAACAACAAAAATTTTGTTAATAAAAATTAATACTAGTATTGTAATATACAAATAAAGCAAAAAATATAGTTTATTTAATATATTAAGAATATCAAATTTGTTTCTATTAAAATTGTCAACAATTTAGCGCACTTATTATTTAACAATATATAGAGTACAATAAAAAACACAAATATCTCTTTTTGTTTAAAATAATTCTTAATATATTTGTATACAATCTCTAGAATTATTTGCAATTGTTTCTTTTTGTTAAAATTCAAAAACAAAATAACTTTAATATATTAATAACAAATTGCAAAAAAAGTAGCAAATCGATTTTTAGTAATTTCAATTAATTGTATAATTAAAATTAATTAAATACAATATTGCTTATAATTAAATATTATCTTAAAGAAAAGAAAAAGAGTTTTAAGAAACTTAAACTTATTTTTTGTATATATAATAGATTTTTTCTTTAATTTTGTATATAAATTATATTTAATAACAAGTTGCTATTGTATCTTTAATTAATTAATAAAAAGCAAAATATAGCAAAACAAATATATTTTGTATATTTGATTCTTTATAAACAAATTAAATATATAGCAATTTGTTTTTTTCTTTTATATTAAACAAAATATATTTTAGTATATTTGCAAAGTGCTAGCAATATTCAAAGTATTTTTTCTTTTATCTATTAATTAATTGAAGAAAATATAAAATATATTAATTGTAATAGCTTTAAAAGTATTTATAGAATTCTTTTTTGTAAATATATAGTATTTGTAAAAATCAATTATTATAGTTAATTACTAATAGATAGAAATTGCTTTTTATTTAAATTAAAGATTCGTAATTTAGTTTTGCAAGTTTTCGATACTATTTCTATAGATTTGTTAAGTTAAAATTAAAGTATTAAAGTTTTTTTTTTTTTGCTTGTAATATTTAATTAACTTTTTAATTGTTTGTTTGTTGTATTTTCTAGAAGTTATAATTTTGTTTAATATACAAATTAGATAGTAGAGAGTTTGCAAAAAATAATAAAAAGTAAAAGACAACTAAGAAAGAAGAGATAGATATTGATTATAACAAAAATATAATAATAAGAAAGAGACTAATAAAATATTAAAACAAAATAAGTTGTCGAATAAAAATAATATACTTCAAATTTATAATTGCAAAACGCAGAAAACAAATTAGAAGTTGGAAAATATTTGGCGAAAAAACTATTAAAAGCAGTATTTGCACTAGTTGAAAATAATAGCATTTTAATTGTTCTTTTCTCTTATTTTATAAAAAATAATATCTAGAATAAAAAAAAAATACAAGATTAAAATAGTAAATAAAATAAGTATATAACAAATATAGACAAAATATAGACAAAATATATATTTAACTATAGTTAAAAAAAGAATTTTAATTTAACATTAAAGAAAGTATAGAGAAATTTTGTATTAAATATAGACTATATTTTATTTCAAATTAATTTGTAAAAGAATTTTTTTTATTAAAATATAGTTGTTGTAGCAATTATATAGAAGCAAAGCATATAATAGATATCAATTTATTTTGCTAGATTAAAGTCGAAAAAATAAGTATTTAATTGTTTATATTGTATATACTAGATACAATCGAAAGCACACAACTAATTAAGACAAATTAAAGTATTATATATAGTATATATTAAGTTTAAAATTTAGTTAAACAATTTCGAAAACTTCTTGTTGTTAATTTGTTTTAATTTATACTTAGTATATATTTAATATATATAATAGAAAACAATCTAATTTTTGTTTTTAGTTGTAGATATAATAATAGTTTTTGCAACAATTGCACTAGTTAAGCATAAACTTAATATAATTTTAGTATAAATAAAAAAATAGTTGTACTAATTTTTGTTGTTAATAGAGATAAATTTATTTAAAAAAAAACTAATTATATATAAATTTAGTATAGATATATTATAGATATAATATAAAATTGCAAATAATATTTTATTCTTTTTTGCTATTAAAATATTAGTTAGAACGCAAATATTTATTAAATATAAAATTAATATAGTTTTAGTATAATAAATTAGCAAATAAGATTTGTTTTTGTTCGAATTAAAAAAAGTATTGTAATTTTTTTCTATATATATAGTAAATATAAATATAATATATACAAGTTTTAGATTTTCTTATTAGAATTAATTATTGTATTTAACTTTTTACTATTATAAGCAACTTTTTTTTGTTAGTTACGCATATATTAAATATAAATAAAATATAAATGTTTAAAAAATTTCGAAATTTTAAGTATATTATTATTACAAGATTTCTTTGCTTTTTTACGTTTTTTTAATATTAATATATATTTAGTATAGACTAGATCTAAAATATAATTAAATAATTTAATTAAAAATTCGATATTTATAATAAATATATTAATTTGTATATAGTCTAAATATATACTAAATACAAATTAATATAATAAAATATATAAAAAGAAGCTTTTCAATTAAAGTATTAGTATAGCACTAAAAATAAGTTAGCGTAAACTTAATATATTTTAAAACTAAACTAAAAGTATACTTTTTGCAAATATCTTTTAAATTAAAAAACAAATATTTAAAAGAAAACAACAAACAATAATTAATTAATAACTTTAAAAATTATACTAGTACAAATCTAATATTAGTCAAATCTATACGTAATTAATATATTGTCGAAGTCTTAAATAACAAAATAAGTATTTATATATATAATATAAAAATAGAGAAAATAAAAGATAAATTAAGTATATAACAAGTATAAAATAAATTTATCTTGTAATAAAAGTATATATTAAAAATAATTGCAAATTCTTGATTATAACAATTGTTCTATATAAATTTAATATATACTTAATATTAATCTAGTTTATATAATATATTTTATATTGTTTGTATATTAATAGATAATTGTATTAACAATATTTTTGTATCTATACAAAATATAAATTTAGTTTAAACAAAATATATAAAAGTTATATTTTAATTTTATAAAATAGTTTGCATTTTGTTATTTTTTAAATCTAATTTAAAATTTTATAGTATTAAATTAGTATAAGCTAAATATATATTTTTTCTCGAGATAATATATATTTGAAAAAATATTTTTTGTATCTAGATTTGCAATTGCATATATTTAGTGTATATATTATATATAATTAATTAAAATATTTGTTTATTTGCTTTAGTATAATATATTCTTTAGTAACAATATAGTTTAATTTTAATTTTAACTTAGCATATATTAAATATAAATAAAACTACAACTATATATACAAATAACTAGCAATTAAAAGCAATAAAAGTTATTTTATATATTTAATTAGTCGATACTATTGTACAATTATATTTGTTAATACTTAGTATATATAGAGTTGCAATTAAGTTTATACAACTTATATATCTATATTAAAAAAAAACAATTTAAGTTTTAAGATTTAACGCAACTAATAATATTTAATATATACTAAATTTAGATTAAATCTATATATAGATTATCTATTATTTTTTGAAATTTTAATAATAGATATTGTTAATACTTAGTATAAGTTAAATTGCAATAAAAAATATCTTTTTATTAAACTTGCTATCTATTTAGTTAAATTTTATATATGCTAAATATAGACTTAGTATATATTTGATATAAAATTGTGCTATAACTAGACGCTTACATTTAATTACAAAATTTAAATTTAAATTAAAAAAAGATTCTTAAGTATATAATTAATATATACTAGACAAAAGTATTATATATATTATACTTATTGTAATAATATTTTAAAGAAAATAGATTTTGCGCATTTATTATATTAAAATTGTTGTAATATACTCTAAGATTAGCAAACTAAATTGCAACAATACTTATACTAGATATATACTAAAATAATAGAAACAATAAAATTAGAGAATATATTAAACTTGTACTATAGATTTGTTGATAAAATTAAAAGTATATACTATAATAATATAAATAGTTAGAAAAGATAAAAATAAAAAACGCAACAATTATATTTTAATTTTACAAAATACGCTAGAGATTTAACGCGCAACTTGCGCAACTTTACTTATTCTTAATATATATTATAACAATACTAAATCTATATTTGAATCGCATCTTGTATAGATATGTCGAAATTGCGTATCTAAAATTAAGATAATAGTTTTTCTTTTAATAGTTATAGACTATATTAAGTATATATTTAGCTTATTCTAAGTTTTAGAAATCGAACAAAATTATAATTACTTAATATATTAGAATAATCAATTTATATATTTAATATATACTAGATATATATATCTATTTTTTGATATATCTTTAAATTTTTAATTTTTTTGTTTAATTTAACACAATATATATAAAGTATAGACTTAATATAAATAAAGCTTATTTTAGATACAAATTTTCTATTTAAGATAAGTTCTAAAATAACTAGATTATAGATTTAATATATATTTAATATATACAACTTGCAATAGAAATATCTTTTCAAACTTATAATTTTTGTTTTATTTAGCACGTTCTATATTGAACATAGATTGAGCATAAATAGAGCTTACTCCAGATAGAAATTCCTATCCAAGATAAACTCGTCCCGGATAGGAAATCTGCATCTGAGATAAGCTATATACTCTATAGAAAGCAACTATTTAGAATATAGATATAAGATATCTAGAAGATATCTAGAAGATAGATATTTTTTGCAAAATAGATAGCTGCAATCTGTCTTCTATCTACTAGATAAATAGAAGATAGTAAGCAGCTAGATATAAGATAGAAAGCAGATTGTCTTCAAATAAACCACTTGCTGGTAGATATCTAAAATAGCAATCTAGAAGATAGATAGCAGATAGATAGCAAATAGAAATATTATAAGTAAAAAAAAGTTGAAAAATTATCTAAGTACTTCTATAT
>JAABUL010004463.1_pt1 | contig 18719 bp, 2 predicted proteins | sample 5559151 | NCBI WGS metagenome assembly JAABUL01 (sample SAMN10711876, study PRJNA513368) | rock metagenome | isolation source: Antarctica rocks | place: Antarctica: Victoria Land, Pudding Butte sud | reverse complement strand
TCACACTTCGAAGCATGTTGTATGCCTTCGAGAGAGAGCCGTACTGACGCTCTTGGACTTCAAGGCCAGAAGTCGTAGTGCATTGTGAGTCTGCGTTGACCCGGCTGTTTCCTTGTCTGTAATCTCTAATTTCATCTCACCACAGGTGCTGCAAACCGTTTCCCAGATAAATGTGATGCCGACCCAGACAACGCGAGATTCACCAACGTGGAAGCCTCAAAGCATCTGGCCACAGCGACCTCCAATCAAGGCATCCTGCTCATCTATATTTCAACCGATTATGTGTTCCCAGGAACGCCGGGGGATGCACCTTATGAGGCGAATGCAACACCGTCCCCTACCAATCTCTATGGACAAACGAAGCTTGATGGCGAGAGGGCGATACTAGGAGCTACCCAAGAGACGAGTCTAGGCGTCGTCTTACGTGTGCCTGTGTTATACGGTAAGGCTGACGAGCCAAAAGACAGCGCCATCAATGTTCTGATGGATGCTTTATGGAAGTCACAAGAGAAGGGTGCTAAGGTCAAAATGGATGCCTGGGCGCAGCGATACCCTACAAACACTGAAGATGTGGCACGCGTGTGCCTCGACGTATCTACCAAGTATCTAGACAATCCTGAGACTCGGCAGCGGTTGCCCAAGGTCTTGCAATTTTCATCCGAGGATAAGATGACAAAGTACGAGATCTGTCAGCTATTTGCAGATGCAATGGGTCTGCCCATGGATGGGATTTTAGCAGATATACCGGGCAGTGATCGTGAAGCAAGCGTGCAGCGGCGTATGTATATTCTGATCCAACTTTCTCAGCATGATTGAGTTACAGCTTCTCCTTGAAAACTCCCTAGCTTCCATTTAGGGTCTTGCGATCCTAGACTGTTCACCCTCGAGTAACGGCGTTAACTTCTGATCACGCGCAGCTTACGACACTCACCTGTCGACCAAGGTGCTGAAGGACATAGGGATCAACGTGAGAACGCAGGATTTCAAGGCTTGGTGGTCAGTACAACCTGTAATCGGAGGAGCGATCAAACTGACATTGTTATAGGAGATGGGAGGTGAAGGCCTTCAAAAGATGATCACGCGATCCAAGAATAAACAAATTCGGATTCCAGGTATGTAAGGAGATAGAGTTTCAGCTCTGAAATCGTGACACAACAATCATGAAAACTTTGGAATTTGTTCTACATGGATATAAGCCCACAAGGCGCCATGAAAGGGAAGAGTACACCTGCGACGAGCTCAAGAACGAGTCTGTGTTACAGTACCACTACATTAGAAGCATGTTGATTCTTCATCAAGGCCAGGTCCCTAAATTCTTTGAATCTGATGACATGACTAATTGGTCTATTTCTCGCACCACTAGTAATTATAGAGATAAAACATTCCGAGTCACGATCAATATGACCACAACCCTCATTCTAAGTGTCTTGAATTTCTAGCACCTGGCACAACGGGGACATCGCTCAGCGAATCTCGAGAAAACCGATCCCGACCGACGAATGGACACATCCCGCGGGTTTGAGGAACTTTTTCGATAGCACTGCCATCCCGGTGCGTCCACATATCCACGAGACAATCCCTTGCTGGCTGGGGCGTATATTTGCCTCTGGACGGCGAAACTCTCTCGATGCAAATATATCCGCAGCTTTTGCATTGCCATATGATTACAATAGTGTATGTTTGAGCTATACGAGGGTGAGACCTAGGAATCTGTCTGCTCATTTTAGTATCTCTCCTCTTAATTACCGTCATGATTACTTCTTTTGAATGGTAGTGAGTGACACCTTTGCCTTCCTGCGGTGTTGTAAACAAACAATGGTACTGCGTGAAGCTCTTAGTATGAAAATGGAAGCAGAGGAATAGACAGAGATGAGGACCGTCGAAAGAAGAATTTAAGGAGCCATTGTCGTGAAAATCAAAGAAAGTCGAAATAGGTAGCGTTTGTCCTTATATTCTTCACTTGTTACTCATTCGAAAGTTCCTTTCATCCGATGACGGTTACCTTTATTCGCTTTGTTCTATCGTTGATTATTGAACTTGAGGAGTTGAGTATCAATCTTCTAATCGGTTGCTTAAAATAGAGAATGCCTTTGACCCCGTCGAATCGTATTCTTCTATCCATCCAGAAAAAAAATATGTTTGTTCCTATAGTTAACAACACGATACCTGCTTGGCGCTCATGATCTAGGGAGGGGGGCCGATTTCTTCGGGGTAAAGACATTGCTGCTACTTCATGCCTCACTTATCTCCGACGCCTACTTCATGTGGGCCGCGATTAGATCGATTGATTATTCGTTAAAGGTAAGGGAGCAATAGGGATCGAATTCTAAGGTCTAAGTTAAGCCTTATGATGAGTAGATAGTAAGTGAGACCGAGCATGTGGGTGAGGAGGAACAGAATGATACTCTAGAGCACGTCAGTGAATAGCAGGGATACATGAACGAATCACCCGACAATGACCGATCGCTGCCGCAGCCCACCTCCTCGAAGCCTTGAGCCGTATCGAGAACCTCCATCAGAGGACGACGGCGAAGTCTGGGGCGTGAACAATAACACTGGTGTCGGAACATGGGACCCCACGCCACCTTCCATTATATCCACGAGCTTTTGTTTAGAGGACATCGTCGAAGAGATTACAGGTTATGGGGAGCATTCCCCACACGGTTAAGTAACCCCCATTACAAGGAGAAGCGCCGTCTGAAGGCGCAAATCCGGCTCACACCACAATTTCATCACATTGTAGACATGAGAAATCACGTGAAGCCCTTGAGGACCGCTTCAGGTTCATCCTCCGAAAATGGGAAGACTGGATCACGATGGAGGAATACTCCTTTGGTCCGTCTCTATCCTCACTCGTGGTCACAGCGGAGGAACACGCAGGTGAAGGACGACACCCCTCGACATAGGGCTTTGGTCGTTGCATCCTTATCAGCGGTTTGAAGCCGCCCTCGCCCATAGCACGGATGGCATCCTTCTTATCAAAGCAGGTTGATTATGTATTGACGAACAGCACGCCGTGTAGGCTGCACCCCGATGCCAGACCTTTGTGGGGGGAAACAAGAAGGGAGGTATAGCAGTTTACGAAGGCATTGGCCAGACGCTAGTGGGCCGCACGTCGCAGAAGCTCCCCTATTAAAAATTAGTAGCAAGGCCTTAATAATGTATATTTATTATTATAATCTATATACCTCTTAATAGACCTTATAAATCATTTTATATATCTTATATTTAATTAGATTAACTGCTAAGTTAGGATTTAATTCTAACTTTTAGTATTAACTTAAATACTTAGTACCTACTTTAATACTAACTTAAAAACCTCTTAATTCCGTAATAATTTAATTTAAATTAATTTAAATTATTAAGGTATTAACTACTTACCTTATAAAATATTAAAATCCTAAATTAATTTCCTTATATTAAAAATTAAAAATTATATCTATTACTTTTCTTCTTAATATTTATATTACCTTTTTATATTACTTATAATTTTAAAAATTAGTAACTTCTTAAAATGTAATAAGTTTAATACATCCTAGTAATAATTAACTTATAAAGTTAAAATCTAATAATCTTATTATACTTAGTTTTATATTAAATAGTATTTATCCTAGCTAATTTATTAATTAAGTTAAATAAAATATATTTAAGATATCTTTTTATAAAAAGAGAGAAATTTAATAAAATACTATTAAGTATATCTAAGAAGAATACTTAAAATTAAGATTTTATAAAAATAATAAATATATTAAATGAATTCTTAATATTAAAGAGTAATATAAAGTTTAATAATAATAAATTATTATTAATTAAAGTATTAAAATAAAATTATAATATAAAAATAAGAGATCCTCTTTAAGTAAAAAAGGTAGTTTTAAGTAAATAAATTAAAATTTAAGAGGAGTTTATTTAACTAACTTTAATAATAGAAGGATTATTAAAGATTATATATAGAATATATAATAAAATTTTAGACTATTTAATTATATTAAATAATTTAAGTATATCTAATATAAAGAAATATCTTAAGATAAGTAAATACTTTTTATATAAATACTTTAATCTATTATTATAATTAAAGCTATTTTTAACTTAGGTAAGTTATTTATAATAATATAAATTTATTACGCTGCGGAACGGGTACGGGTACCCGCTCCGGGTACCCGCCCCGCAGCTGGTCGGGGCGGGTTTTAGGGCGGGTTGTAGAGGTCCCTACCCGCCCCGACTTTTAGCGTACCCGCCCCGCCCCGCCCCGCCCCGTCAATAAAACGGGTACCCGCTGCTTACTAATAGGGATAAATCCGCTTATTAATAGGGGTAAATCTACCCCTAATACCTCTAAATTACCCCTAGGAAGTCCCCTAGAAATTATCTTAATCTTTGTCCTAACCCTTTTTTAGTAGGGTATAAAAGAGATATATAGCTTCCTATTACTTAATTAGCTAAAATAAATAAAGATAAATTAAATATAATATTTTATAAGGATTTCTAAAAATAGTAATTTTAATTATTTTAGTTAATTAGCTAGTAGAAACTTATATATCTCTTTTATCTCCTACTAAAAAAGGTTTAGGACAAAGATTAGGATAATTTCTAGGGGACTTCCTAGGGGTACTCGTTAGTATTTTAGGTAAGGCCTTACCTATTAGTAAGCGGGCGGGTACCCGCCCCGCCCCGTTCCGCAGCGTAAAAATTATAATATATTTAAAAATTATAATATATTTCTCTTACTTTAAATATATAATTTAGTTTATAAAAGGTTATTTACTTAAGGATATTAATCTATTAATCTATTAAATTAATAAATATTATAAATATTATAAATATCTTATTAAATTTATACTTCTAAATACCTAATTTTTTAATTATAACCTTATAATATAGTTAATAAAGATATTAAATATTTATAAAATTTAAGAAAAGCTTTTAGAAGTTATTACTAATAATACTAATAATAATAAAATAATAAAAGATAAACTTAAAAAAGTAATAACCTAATAAGACTTTTAATAAAATAAAATATAAAGTTTAATTTCTTATATAACTTATATCTTTAATTTAATAGCTTAAGACTTTATTAATACTATTAATTTAAAAGTATTAAATAATATTATAATTATATTATTAAAGGATAATTAAGTTAAAGATATTTAAAAAGTATTAATCTATGTATTATCATTAATTTTTTTTAAGAAAATTGAGATAATATAAATTAATAATATATTTATTAATAATTATTAAAGATTTATACTCTTATAATAATTATTAATTCTTCTCCTTAATAAAGGCTTTATTTTTTAATATTATAAGAAGGCTTTAATGAAAGTTTTAAAAAACTTATATAAGATATTTATATTTATTAGAATTTTATATTCTTAATACTTTATTATATATATTAATTATATTATAATATTAATAATTAGGTAGAAAAAATCTTAGATAATCTTAAAATTAATAAAATTAGATTAAATAAAGATAAATAGCTAATAATATATTAAATTAATAATATATTGAATCCTTTTTATAAACTTATCTTAATAATTTCTTATATAATTAATATAAGTAACTATCTAGGATTTTAATTATATAATACACTTTTTAATTATCTTAATACTATTTAAAAAATAATATACTATAATAGTTATTTATAAAAATTAGGTATTATTAAAGCTTATAAATAAGCTTTAATAAAGCTCTTAAAATATTATTTTAAAATAAAATGTAAAGGTAATTTAATTTATAATCTTATTAATATTCTAGATCTTATAATAAAATTAGGTTTATATAAGATATAAGATAAATAAGAGGAGCTAAATAATAATAATAATTTAATATCTTATAAATAGAAATATAAGATGGAATTTATAAAGTACTTTTATAAATATTATAAATTTATATTAATTACTCTAGGAGATAAAGGAGAAGTAATATAAAATATTAATAAAGTAATATAAAATAATAATATAATTAAGTCTTTATTAATAATTTATAACCTTTAATAAAAGTAAGAAGAAGTCTATTTTAATAATTAAATTATAATTCTTTATCTTAAAGTAAAGTAACTTAAAACTTTTACTCTAAGTATTTAATAGAAGAAGATCTTATATAATAATACTAAAAAGATAATATATTAACCTATTTAAATATAATATAAATAATTAAGGATATACTTTTATATCTTATATTATTAATAGGTATTAAAGAAGTCTTTAATCTTATTTAAAGAGTTTATATATAAGATTATATATAATTAGAACTTAAGTTAATAAACTAAATAATACTTTTTAAGTATTATAATTATATTATAAATTTAAATTTAAATAAAGCTCTTATTAAGTTATAAAATATCTTTTAAAGGGAAGAAGATCTTAATTAAAGTTTTAAAAGGAATAAAGATCCTTTTAAAATACTATTAATATAAATCTTAAAATAAATAAATTAAGAAATATTATCTAAATTATAACTTTAAGTAAATAATATAATAATAAATATTAAAGTATATAAAAGAAAGTAATATAAAAAGGTAATATACTATTATAATTTCAGCCTATAGCCTTGTTATAAGACTGAATATCTTAGCGTATATATCTATATTACCTGTAAGGCCTATATAGTTATAATTCAGGTAGTTTAACTTTACTATTCCATGATAATTAGTAGTAACACGCTGTTCTAATCGTTAATACGTTGTTATACGTACTATATACCGCTAATATAGTATAAGGGTAGTACGCTAGGCTTATAACCTAGAGATCTAAGTCTATTCAATTCCTAGTATTAGTATTACAGAATCACGGTGAAAATCTAGCTAAGATGATAGTATTTATCCTACCTATTCCCTATCTAATTAGTTATATCTATATGCTATATAGGTAGTACTATACCCTATTATCTAATACTATAAAGGGCGGGCTATTTACGGCCCTAGAGTAATAGGCTATTTACAGCCTAATAGGACGAGAAGGAGAAAGAGTAGGGAGATATACTTTAGGATAGTTACCTGCGATAAGGACCCCGTACAGGATACATATACTATTCAGTCGTAAATACGGTACTACCTCTTCGGCAATAGATATTTACCTTAGGGCCTCTCTACGCCTTACAGCTAGTACACCGGGTACACTACAAGGAGCGTCTTAAATACCTCTAAATCAAGCCTAGTACCGCTAAGCTACTAAAAACAATCTTAAATCTAGATACCTCGCTAATCGACTACAAATTAGCTAAATTAGCCGTCTGAAATCCGCTATATACCTGTACTATTATCCGCCCTACAGCTACTATACTAGTACGCACGTAATAGTAATACTTTAGGGGATTATAAGTACTATAGAAGGTGTACTCTAATTGATTAGGAGCGCGTACTATCGTTATAGATAGCGAGGGCGCTATTATTTTTCGATTTTATTAGGTAATTGTTACGGTTTCGGCCTGTAGCCTCGCCATAGGGCTGAATGTCTTGGCGTATATATCTATATCGCCCGCAAGGCCTATATAGTTATAATTCAGGTAGTTTAACTCTATTATTCCGTGACATAAAATCTTTTATTATATAAAATATAATAATCTCTTAATTCGTTCCCTTACTTATAAGATTATAAGGTACCTTAATTAATTAATTAAATAGTAGAATACTTATATTATTTATAAAGGACTTTATAAATTATAAGTTATTTATTAAAGAGTAACGCGCTTAATATAAATATTAAATAACTTTATATCTAATAAGAAATTAATAATAATAATATAATTAAATAATATACTTACTATTAAAGAAGGAGATTATAAAGGCTTTAATAAACTCTTATAAAACCTTTAAAGTAATATATTAAATATATTAATCCTTAAAAGTTATTAATCTAATCTTATTAAGGACTTTATATATTAGATAACTAGACTAACTATTAAGTTAGGTTTTAATTCTAACTTTTAGAATTAACTAAATACTTAGGTTAGGTACCTAGAATTAACTTAGATACTTAATTCCTACTATTAGTATTAACTTAAAACCCTCTTAATTCCTTAGCGATTTAAGTTAAATTAACTTAAATCGCTAAGGTATTAATAATTAGTAAGGGTTAAAAAAAGTCCTGAGAATAATATAGTTTTAGTCTATTTTAAGTAAAAATCTTAGCTCTAAATTTTTATTATTAATTCCTATTAGCTATTCTTAAGAAATATATTACCTTTTTATATTATCTAAAAATACTAGTAAGAATATTAGTAATATTAATATAAATAGTATTAAAACTAGTACTATTAGTACTATAAATAGTATTATTTTTAGTAATATATTATATATATTAGTTTTACTAATTTAGTCTTTAGTTTTTAAGTGTATATATTACCTTTTTACGTTACTTAGGAAATAGTACTAAAAATATTAGTAATATTATTATAGATAGTACTAAAAGTAGTATTATTAGTACTAGAAATAGTACTATTTTTAGTAATATATTATATATTAGACTAACTATTAAGTCCGGTTTTAATTCTATCTTTTAGAATTAAATCGCTAAGCCTTTTAGCGCGTTACTATTAATAGTATAAAAGTTAGATTTCGATTCTACTTTTTAAAATCGAATTACTAAGAATTAAAGGCTTCGTAGTCTTAGTAACTTAATATAGTTACTCTATTATATATATTAGTCTTATTAATTTAGTTTATCTATAAAAGTCTTATAGATATATATTACCAAGGAAATAGTATTAAAAATATTAAAAATTTAATTAAAAATTATAATAACTATTAGTCTTATTAATCTTAGTAATTTAAGTTAGGTTACATAAGTTAATACTTAGTAACTACTATTAAGTATTAACTTAAATACTTAATACTTACTATTACTAGCCGGAAAGATATAGGATACACGGGATATCCCATGTGGAATAGTATAAGATCGTAGGATAGTATAGGTAAATAAGGTCCTAATCCTATATCTTTATAATAGTATAGGACGGGTATAGGATAAGATAATTTAATAAGATAGGATATTTATAAGATCTATTAATAGGATAGGATATTTATAGGATATCTTATTTATTTAATTACAAATTAAATAAGATTAATTTATATAATAATTTACTCTTTATAATAAACCTATTAATTAGATTAATAATTATAAATTTTTTTTAGAGTTTATTTATATATTAATCTTTTTTATCTTTATAATATAATTTGTAAGAAATTTTATTATTAATAAAATAGAATTAATATATTCTTAAACTTTCCTATTACTAATTATTATTACTTATTCCTCCTATTTTACTTTATGATAATTATAAAGAGTATTAATATATTAATCCTATTAAATAATATTACTTAAATCCTTATAAATAATAATTATTAATCCTACTTCTACTTCTTTAATATATTTATATTATTATTAGTAAACTCCTACTAATTATAAAGATATCCTCTTAATTATTAGATTAAGTATTAATATTATTTCTTAAAGTATATTACAAGGCTTATAACTTACTTATTAAATTATCTTTATTATCCTTATCTTTATTATTAATATAATTATTATTAAGATAACCTTCCTTTACTTATATATTATATAGAATACTATTAGCCCTTTTTACTTAATTAGATATATTAAAGTTAACTTCTAAATTAAGTCCTACTTATTTAAATAGGTTTTATTAATTCTTAATATAAAAGACTATTATTAAGGTATAAAAAATAGGAGGTATATAATATATATAACTTATATAATACCTCTTTATTATAAAGAAGTATTATTTATATATAATAGCCCCTATTATAATAACAAGGATATCGCGTATTATATAAATAATTAATAAGTATTAAGACTTTAAAGCCTTTTATTATTTAAGAATAAATCCTTATTTTAGGTAAGTAAAAGGTATTATAAGATTATTATAAGATTATTAATAATAATAGTAATAATTAGAAAACTTATTATAAGCTTTATATTATTTTAATTAATCTTTTATAATATTATTTAAATCCTTTAATAAAGCTTTTAAGGTATTATTAAGGTTAAAGATAATATAATCCCTTATTAATATAATACTTTGATCTTAATTGTTTTCTTTATAATTTTAATAATTTTAAAAGGTTCTTTTAAGTACTTATTAATAAACTTTTATATATAATTATTAATTAATATTAATAGCCTAATTTAAATAAAGAAATATTATATCCTTATAATTTAAATAAAGAAATATTATTTAATTATAAAGAAATCTTAAAACTAATTATATTTAATTATAATATATAAAAAGCTTTTAATAAGTTACTTTAAGGGCTTTAAAAAGCTTAATTTTTTATATAACTTATTTATACCTTAATTATTTAACTTCTAACTCTATATAATTAAAGAGCCTATTATAAATAATATAGATATTATATATTATAACCTCCTTCCCTCTACTTATTAATAATATAAATATATAAAAAGGCTTAATAAGTTAAATTAAATATTTAACTTATAATTATTTATTATTAATAAGCTTAAGGAAGTTACCTAATTTTTTATTAAAGTAATATTTTATATTTATATAAAGTAAATACGCTTATTTAAATATATAATAAGTTAAGTCCTAATATATTTTAATATCTTAAAAGAGTCTAAGAGGATATCTTTACTTATATCTCTTATTTAAGAGAAGTATATTATTATTTAAGATTATAATTACATTATCCTTTTATAATTAATCCTTTTATATTTGAAAAAAGGACTCCTTTTATTAATTACTTATATTAATAAATATTATAGTTTTTTATACCTTTAATTAATTAATTAGGAGATAATTAAAATAATAATCATAAAGGTCTTACCTTAATTAAGATTATTAATAAGCCCTTCTTTATTATTTAAATATTTTATTATTTATTATTATTAACTTAATTTCTTTAAAACTCCTTATTAATTAAATTAATATAAATTTTTCTAAATAACTCTTTTAAAGTTAATTAAATAATATATATTATATATAAAATATATATTAAAGGATACTTAAGATTATTTTCTCCTTAATTAATAAATTTTTTAAAAGGGCTTATAAGAAGGGAGTTAATAAATCTATTATATAATAAAGTATTATTATTAATATTATTAGTAATAAAAATAAGAAGTTAATCTTTAATCTTATATTATTTAATAATTAAATTTATAATTATTATAAGTTATAAACTATTATATTAACCTTTAAGATATTTAAAGCTTAAGAGTTTTTTATATTATATTTAATTCTTATTAATAAAGAAAGTTATAATTATTATATATAATTTATAATCTAAGGCTAATTAATAATTAAGTAATAAGAAGACTTTAATGTTATTTATAAATAAATTTAATAAAAGACTTTATTCAATTTCTTTAACCTTTATTATTAGGTAATTCTTAATAGTAAATATTAAATTTAATTAGAAAATAAGGTTAAGGTAATAAAAGAGTTATAATATCTTAAGGTTATTAATTATATTAAACAATATACTTATAATTATAACTTAATAATAAAATTACTTAAGGAAGTCTTTACATATAAGTTTCTACCTATTTAATATTAATCTTACATCTTTATTTTATTTCCTTTAAGATAAAAGGTAATATATTAATTCTGATTATTATTTTATTTATTAAAAGCTTAGGGATTTATATTATTAATATACCTTATCTTAATAACTATTAATAATTAATATCTGTTATAAAGAAATAAGACCTAACTTTTTAATATATCCTTTAAATAAGAGGTAGTTACTTATACTATTAATATTATAACTTATAAAAGGATAAATAATAACCTTATTATAATAATAATAAATAAGTTATAAAACTCTATTAAAGATAAGAATATATTTATAAAAATATTCTTATTTATTAGACTTCTTTATCTTACCTTAATAAATATTATAATAATTATAATTAAATTTTATTTTATTTTTAATAATTTATACTATCTTTATTTAATAATTTAATTACTTATCCTTTTACTTATATTAAAAGATATAATAGGATTTATTTTTATCCTTATATTAAACTTATAATTAAAGTATTTATAAAAAATTTAATAATAAAAGAGGATAAAATATTATTAATTAAAAAGTAGGATAATATATTATAATTAATACTTTAAATATAAAATTAGAATTAAGAATTTAAGTTATAAATTTTAAGCTCTTATTATATTATAATATTTATATTTATTACTTTATTATTAATCTTAAGTAATAATTAAATAGGATTAAATTAAAGGCTTATAAATAATTTAATTAATTATAATTATAATTATTACTTTAATTAATAAAGTATTATAATCCCTACTTTTAAATTAATATTTAAATTAAGTTTTAATTAGTTTTATAATTAATATTAATTTCCTAAAATCCCTTATACTCTTTCTCTCCTTTATATCTATTATTACTTATATATAATATACTCCCTATAATTCTTATTAATAGTTATACTATTATTCTTTTAACTCCTAGTAATAAAGCTAGATCTTAAGAGGTTATAAGATTTAATACTTATAAAACCTATTATATATTATTAGAGCTAAGATCTTATATTAGATTTTAAAATCTAGAGCTAATAATTATTAATAGTTTAATAGTCCTTATAATTATATTTATAAACCTTAATAATATTATTAATAATATTAAATATTTATTAAATAATTTATATAATTTACTATTATTAAATAAGTAAACCTTATTAAAATATTAATATGCTTAGAAGTTAATAGGTAGTAAAAAAGCTATTAAAAGTTAAATAAGAAGAAAGTAAAAGATATAATTAATTATAATATAATAATAGAAACCTAATAGTATATTAAGTATATAGATATAATTTAATATTATTAATATAATATTATAATATAAGTATTACTAGAAATCTATTATTTATAAAAATAATAGACTTAATAATATTATAATTATTATTTAATTATTTAATAAGAGAGGTTATAATAAACCCTCTACAAAAGCTTATATAATTAATATAAATATAAGCCTCTACTTTAAATATACTTTAAGAAGTTATAAAGATTAAAGTTATTAATAATTTTAATAATATATTTTATCTTGATATAAATATTTAATACAATAAATATTAATAAATTATTAATAGCCTAATTATATATATTCTATGTAAAGAGGATTATTATATAATTAAAGAATATAAACTGATTTAAAAAGTTATAAAATAATATAAATCTCTAGATAATCTTAAATATAAATCTCTTAAGTAATACTTATATTATATTATTAAAATAATAGTACCTTTTTTTCTTTTCTAAATGCATATTTTTAATAATTAGAATAATAATTATAAATATAAAGAATATAAAGGTAGATTATATCTATATATATTAATAATAATAATAAGAAGGCTAATTATAAGAACCTTAAAAAATATATTAAAGAGAAGAAGAATAAAGGGATAATAAAGTATAACTTAATAAATTTAATAATTAATTTAATTAAAGATATATTACTTATAATAAGCTTTATTAATATAAGTATTAAAAATCTTATTAAAGATACTTAAGAAAGAGAAGTCTATTATAAATATATTAATAATATTAAAGTATAAGCTTATTATCTTCTTACTCCTTTAAGAATAATATTAAATATTATAATATTATTTATAAAAGTAAATAGCTATTTCATATTACTTATAATATTAATAAATCCTAAAGTTATAAAGAAATATTTAATTAATAATATCTCTTTGTCTTTATTATTTAAGTTATTATTAGGTATTATTTATTAAAGTAATAAGCTACTTTAATCTTTTCCTTGTTTAAAAACTCTTAATATTATTAATTATTTATTATAAGTCTTAAAAGATAACGCTTATAAATTCTTTATAAGTAAAGGTAAAAAGCTTATAAGTAGGTAATAAGTAAGATTAATAACCTTAAATTATGTAAAGGTATAAAGATTCTTAAATTTAAAAGGTTTTAATAAGCTTAGTTATTAATAAAATAAGTAAAAACCTATTAATAAAATAAGTAAAAACCTATTATTAAATTATTAATAAATTCTTATTATTAATTAATAAATAAATTGTCTTATCTTATTAAAAATAATATCTATTAATATAAATTTAATAATTATAAAGACCTTAATATTAATAGCCTTATTAAGTATATTTATAATATTTCTTAATATAAAAATAGATTTTTAAATAAATAAAAGAGGGAATAATTAATTAAATTAAATAAGTATAATATAATGAAAAAGTATTATAAAAAGAGAAATCTTTAATTAATTATATTTATTAATATAGCTATTTATATAAGGAAATAGGTTATATTTTATAATAAGAGGTATAATTTATTAATAAAAAGTATAAGATAGTTAAATTCTTAAAGTATCTATTTAAAACCTTAAATAATTAAAAGATATCCTTAAATAATATTAATTATATTTATATTAAGCTTAATATTATTAATTATTAAATTATAATTATTAGGCTACTAAAAATTAGGCTTAAGGAGAAAGATTAAACGCGTATTATTTATAATATTAAAATATTAATTTTAAAGATAATTAATTATATTATATTAAATAGCCTTTTCTTTATAATTAAAGTATATATATAATAGAGGAAGGGGCTTATTATAAATTAAATTATTCTACTTAAGTTAATAATATATATAATAATAATTAAAATTATAATTAAAACTATAAAATTAATATACCTTAATAAATAATAAACATAAGTTATTAATATAATAGTTAAGATAATATCTTAAGTTTAAGTATTAATTTAAGTAATTTAATTTATATAATAAGTTATATATTAACTTATATTAGATTAATTAAATATAAACAAATAATTAATTTTAAGATTTATTATATATTCTTATTATAATTAGCTAGACTTATATATTATTTATTAATTAATAGGTTAATATTAAGTAATACTATATTTTATTTAATTATAAAGCGTATCTTACTTACGCGTAGTTTTAAAAATCAGATCTATATAATTAATATATAGATTAAATAGGAATTAGTTAAATATAAATTATCTAATTTAGCCTCTTTATTATTAATATCTTCTTATATTAAGTCCCTATTATTATTATTAATATAAATAATAATACGCGTAATAGTTTATATATTATAATACCTTGTAATTACTTTAATATAAATTCTAGTAATAATCCTATAAAAATATTAGATATTTAAAATAATAATTATAAATTAGAAAGTCTTATTATTAATTTATAAAAATTATTAAAGATAAAGGAGCTATCCTTTCCTCTCTTATATAAATTTATTAAGATATAATAAGGACTTCTTATACTTCTTAATAATATAATTAATTATTATAATATCCGCCTTTTTTATTATTTCTATTACCTTTTTACTTAATATAAAAGATTCTAGGCGTATTTATAAATACTTTATATATATATTCTCGCTTAATTCTTTAATAGCCTTACGCTTTACCTGAATACTTAGGTAATAACCTTTTATACTACGCGTTAAGTCTTATATAATATTAGTCTTATTATTATTATTATAGATATTAAGGTAATAGAAAAAGGCTTTATTAGAATTATCTTCTTTATCTTTAATATTTATAGAAGTTAGTAAAGTATTATATAAGTAGAATAAGAGCTTTTATATTATAATTTATTAAATTAAACTCTATTAATTACTTTACCTTTATTACCTTATATTTATCTATAAAGATTATTAATTCTAGCTATTATTATAGTTATTAATAATAAGATATATATACCGCGCGTTATTATATTATAAATTATATATACTTAATTAGATTTTAATAGTATATATAAGAAGTATTAAGTAGAAATAAGAATTAAGGGATTTATTTTAATTTTAAAATATATTATTCCTAATTAGATTAAAATAGTTATATTACTTTTCCTTAGTATTAATACCTAATACTAGTAATAAATATAATAAATATTAAATTCTATAAGTAATTATAATTATTATTAATTATAAATACTCCTTATAATATATTATATAATAGTATAAATAGAGGCGTAGTTTTATAATCTTAAATAATATTAAATAGAGAAGTATTAAGTATATTAATAGTAGAATTAAAGTTCTTAGTCCTATAATATTAATAGAGGCTTCCCGCTATTAATAATAATTCTTTATAAATAATAATTTTATAGGTATTCTAACTATAATAATTATTATATTATATTATAAAATTCTATAATAATATATTATATAATAATATTAAATCTATAAATTAATTATAATCTTTTCTAGTATAAATTAGATAAGTTCTATATATTATAAAGTAATTTTAAGTAAAGAAGAATAAGAAATCTAAATATTTACTTTAAATATTAAGGATATCTTATTTAAAAGATTTAATTATTTAACTTATAACCTTCTTAAATATTATATATATATAATTATATAACTCTTAGAGTATATAGGTCTTACCTTATATATATTATATCCTTATTATAAAGTTCTTTATTTTATTTTATTATAATTTAAGTATATTTATCCTTTTATAATTAATAGTATATCTTATACTTATAAGCTAATATTTATATATTTCTTAACTTAATTAAATAGAAATAATTATTAATATTCTACTTATATATTAAAGGTAATATATACTTTTAATAAAGCTATTTAATTTATAATAGCTAATATAATAGTATAGAAACCTTATAAGACTATAAGTATTATAGGTATTATAAGTATTATAGGTAATAAAAAGGTCTTAGATTATAAGTCTATTAATACCGCTAGTCTTTTAAGTTTAAGTATAATAAAGAAGAAGCTTAGATAGAAATAGGATAATAAGTTTTTATGAATATTATTTTACTTATTAATCCTAATCAATAATATATAATAGTTATTACCCTTTATTAGATTTACCGCTTCTAGAAAGAAATTAATCTCCTTATTTAAAAAGGCCCCTTTTATAGACTTATTTATAAGATTACCCTTAATTTATATAATAATACTAGATGCTAGCAGAAAGCTCTTAAGGGCTTATAAGAAGTTATAAAGGTATTCTTAATAAATATATTAAAATATAAGTTATTTAAATATTTTTTATATAATTAATATTAATAATTATAGTAGCTTTAAACTTATATATAATATATATAAAGTATATTATATTATAATAGAAGGATATTTAATTATACTTATATATTATATATCCTTATAATTATAGATTCTTTACTTTAATATAAAATATAAGGTCTAAATTTCCTAATAATTAACGGACTTAGAAAATATAATAATATACTTTATTTATTATATATAATAGCTTAATAATTAAAGTAATAATTAAAATATATAATTTCTAATTATTATTTTAATTATAATATTTACTTAATATAATCTTTTATATAAATACCTAGCTCCTCTTAATAATTATAAGATATCCTATAAATATCCTATCTTATAAAGTAGTCCTATAAATATACTATCTTATAGGATTATCTTATAAAAACTTATATTATCTTATAATAGGATAGGACTAAAACCCCTAAACCTATCCCCTTTTATAAGATAGCTAGGAAGGCTTATATCCTATACTATCCTATATCATTCCGGCTAGTAATTATTACTAGAATTTATATTAAAGTAGTTATAAGGCGTTATAATATATAAGCTATTACGCGTATTATCATTTATATTAATAATAATAATAGAGACTTAATATAAGAAAATATTAATAATAAAGAGGCTAAGTTAAAAAAAAATATTTAATTAATTCCTATCTAATTTATTTATTAATTATATAGATCTGATTTTTTAAGTTATATATAAATAAGACGCGCTTTATAATTAAATAAAATATAGTATTACTTAATATTAACCTATTAATTGATAAATAATATATAAGTCTAGCTAATTATAGTAGGAATATATAATAAATCTTAAAATAAATTTATTTATTTATATTCAATTAATTTAGCGTAAGTTAATATATAGCCTATTATATAAGTTAAATTATTTAAATTAATATTTGAACTTAAGATAATATCTTAATTATTATATTAATAGCTTATATCTATTATTTATTAAGGTATATTAATTCTATAATTTTAATTGTTATTTTAATTATTATTATATATATTATTAACTTAAGTAGAATAGTTTAATTTATAATACGTCTTTCCCTTTACTATATATATACTTTAATTATAAAGAAAAGGCTATTTAATATAATATAACTAGCTATCTTTAAGATTAATATTCTAATATTATAAATAATATATACTTAATTTTTCTTCTTAGACCTACTTCCTAATAGCTTAATAATTATAATTTAATAATTAATAATTTTAAACTTGATATAAATATAATTAATATTACTTAAATATATCTTTTAATTATTTAAGATTTTAAATAGGTACCTTAAGAGTTTAGCTACCTTATATCTTTTATTAATAAATTATACCTCTTATTATAAGATATAACCTATTTCCTCACATAAATACTTATATTTATAGATATAATTAATTAAAGATTTCTCCTCTTATAATACTTTTTAATTATATTATATTATATTTAATTTAATTAATTATTCCCTCTTTTATGTATTTAAAGGTCTATCTTCATATTAAGAAATATTATAAATATACTCAATAAGGCTATTAATATTAAGGTCTTTATAACTATTAAATTTATATTAATAGATATTATCTTTAATAAGGTAAGATAATTTATTTATTAATTAATAATAAGAGCTTATTAATAACTTAATAATAGG
>JAABUL010004461.1_pt1 | contig 18724 bp, 26 predicted proteins | sample 5559151 | NCBI WGS metagenome assembly JAABUL01 (sample SAMN10711876, study PRJNA513368) | rock metagenome | isolation source: Antarctica rocks | place: Antarctica: Victoria Land, Pudding Butte sud | reverse complement strand
CAGCGTTGCCGGTGAACGGCACCGTCGTGCTTGTACCTGAGCCGCCAGTCGATTTGGTAGTGCCCGGAGGAGCGGAGGCAGACGCTGAAATCGCACTGGCTTTCGGGGTAGAACCCGTCCCAGTAGGTTAAGGCGGAATAGTGCTGGGGCCAGTACCGGCAGCCGAGGAAGTGATAGCAGCAGTTGACCCGGACTTCGTAGCGGAGTATACAGTGTTTGAAGCAACGGAAGCATTTGTCGCAACGGTCTGAAGATTAGGGAAGAAAGAGGTGAAGTTAGGGAAGCCTGTAGGTGTGACAACGGGGCCACTTCTAGCAACGCAGGTCACCGAGACAAGGGGCTGTGGTATGATATCCTGTTGACCGCCATTGATGCGTATCACATTGCCATCGGCGCCGACAAAATTGCAGTCGGAATCCTCATCTGATGGGATGATCGAGTAAACGACCATTGTATTTGCTGTTGACGAGTCCATTTAGACAGGTGCTGGCATAGAAGCTCTTCAGATAAAGGCCGGGACACTTACAGATTGGAAAATAACTGCCGTCTTCTGGGACAGTGATGGTGAAATTCCCATAACCTTGGCTGACCGAGATGAACGGTCCCTCAAAGAAAAATTCAACGACGGGCACTTGGCGAGCTTCAATTGCTCGAACCGGAGCTGAGGCCCAGCATGTTTCGATGGCGAAGAGCGCCAGGGCGGTAAAGGTGAAGAAGATCCCCATTGTAGGGAGGCACGAAATCGTTTGGAGTGTTGTTTGTAGATGCTATCGTGAGAGCCTTTTACTTGTGAGGTGGAGAGTGGACTAGATGAAATGCGGGTGGTGGTAGGAAGGGGAGTGCATACTCTTTAATTGTTCCCAGATGCGCTACTATGACCGTCTTGGCAGTAATCTTGCAGCTGACTGTGCCTTCCTGCTGCAGAAGCAGGCAGGGTTGTCGGACGTCACACCGAGGGCTGAGCGGTCATGATATGGGCCTTGTCAAAAGCCTTGGCACTCGTATTCCCTATGCAGGTACAGGCATCAGTTGATCCGATCGAGCTCCTTACTAAGCTGGGCTTGCTGACTCTGCAGCTTTTACGGCGGCGCTGCATACTTAGTCAGTACCGCTAGCCTCATAGCATTTAGCGGCCACCTTGCCGGCAAACCTAGGTACCTTACCACGGGGGTGACACAAGTCGTCGCACACCCTAACCCGCAAACAGCTAGGAGATGCGTCCCCAGTTGGTACTAGGGTGTGCGACGACTTGTGTCACCCCCGTGCTTACAACAACCCTGAGCGGCCCTGAGCATGTGAGCATGGCTCTTTGATCCACTTCGGGGGAGCTCTGCGTAGTACCAAGGCGGTTGGCGACCGCTCATCGCCTGCATGCGGATCCTTGACGGAAAGAGGGGTGTGCAGGACATCTCATCGCGGAACAAGCGAGCATTTCGCTCACTGCCTCAACACCTTTCGGCACCCGATGAAAGTGCCTCCTAAATGAAAAGTCGTGTTCAAAATCGAGCACTGGGAGGATAAATTCATTGGAAAGAAGATGGTGCCACGACGCATCTGGGATCCGAACGACCCACATCAGTTCCCCCCTGGCTCTCACACAGGTAATAGAAGGCTCAACGGATGAGCTTTCATGTGATCTTCAACAGCTCGACCTCCTATCAATGTCTGACGTGCGATTACTGACTCAACCTTTGTTTCGATAAACAAGACATCTGCTCCACGGTCTTCTATGGCTGTCTAGAAGCACGCATCCACGAGGTGAAACCTACATTATCAATATACGCCAATTTGGCTGTACACTTAATTTCTCACACCAACCCACTGTCTCCTATCCGTCTCACACGTCTCAATGCACATCATTACAGTGCAATACCTAATCGAGAAAGATGGTCTGATACATAACCATCGCGATTCTGATTTAGAAACCAATCTCCGCAGCCATACGGCAGAGCTGGCCAAGGGACGACTATGTGATCCATTGTCGAGATACGAGGAGTATGTATCTGCAACTGGCAGGGCGCTTGCATACACCCGGAAGCTGATGCGGCGGTCCATACCAGCGCAAGGACAGTGTATAGATTTTTTTCGGCTAGGATCGCTACATGCGAGGCAAAAATTGAGTCTTCGGGGGCGGGAATTGCAAGATGTTCCTGGCGTACGAGCCTCTCAGTGGCTATGTCTTCACGCGAAAAGTCCTGGTCAGTCCAGCAATGCATTTCCGAACAAGAGAATATATATGTTGCAATCAAAAAGTTTCTGCAGGCCCATTGTATGACCATCATCCATATCTATCCGAAAAAGTGTAATATTGACCGAATGAAATCTTCCAACCACGGTAACTTATATGCCAACACCATGGCGAATGTACGCTTGCTTTTTCATATCCGTCATAACATTAGAAAAATTCATAATATTGGCGCGCGCCGTGACCGCTCGAAACCATGGTCCAGTATCTAACCTCTTGATCCTCACTGTTCATACTGTTCGGGGCCTCCACCGACCCTCTGCTGATCACCCCTCTTCATCTCCGTGAGACTCCTCGGGAAGTATTGCTGCAACCCGAGCTTGCTCCGCAAAAATGCACCTGTCTTTTCAAGCCTCTTGATATCTCGAGACACTGCCCATGGAGGGTCCTCCCGACTGCCTGGCGCTAATCGCATCTTGACTACATCTAGCATGCAATCGTCCAATCGAGCGTAGAAGTCCGCTCGGCTGCTAGCATCTGCGTCGTTGTTCCACCCCTCATCTCCGCCATGCGAGTTCAGGTTTCCTCCTAGCTTGATGATGAGCTCGAATGCCAATGGCGGTCCACCGGGCAGTGTGGAGAGGTCTTCGATGGAGGGAATGAGCTGAGCGAGGGTTGTTGCGAATGTCGCGGTTGGGAGGTGGGATGAAAGAGAATCCTGAAGGCGATGGAGGTCGTGATTGAGGACGGTCATCTTGCGATCGAGCTGGTAGTTGAGGGTCTGCGCGGAAGTGGGATCGCTGTTCATTGCTTGCGCGATGGATGGCGGAACGTCTGTGAAAGGAGTTGTGTTAGTGGAAGTGGTTGGAAGACCAGCTGGGAGGGTACAAACCGGCTCTAAGTCCTCGCTTGTCTATCCAAGCATGCATGTCGGCGCGCTCATCCTCCAGTTGTCCCAGCTGGTATTGCGCATCTTCGAGCTTGTTCTTCAAATCCTCGATCTGATCCTGGAAGGGTCTGATGGCATCGTTGAACGCCTTGGTCAATGGATCTGGCGTGGGTTCCATGTTGGCGGTAATTGGCCGATGTGACATGTCTCCCGATGTCACTGGAGGACCGCGTGGTGTCGCATTGTACCCCTGGTCGCCGGCAGTAGAAGGTCTGTAGGGTTGCAATTTGTCTTGCGAGTTGAAACCGCTTGAGTACTGCGTGTCTTTGTAAGGCGGACTTTGCTGGGCACCGACGCTGTTTGGGTTGTCTGAGAATGGTCGGGAAGGCATTGGTAGATCTCGCTCGTCTTTCGATGCGCGATCTCGAGATAGTCGTCGCAACCAGGAGGACATGATAGAAGGGAATTGAGAAGCTGGCACTCAAGAGAAACGCATTTAATTGTATGTTTAATGAGCCTCCCGTGAGGTTGGTAGAGTTGACGGAGGCTGGAACGGGAATGGCTGGGAGCCAACGGAGCGTCGAATTTACAGCGAATCCAACGGGTAAACGCAGATCGGCAACCGATCGGCAGCTACAGCTGGCGCACGGCCCCTCTCCACTAGCTGCGGTCGATCCCGAGAAGCGCAACGCTAAATCCTGGACTTTTTGAGCTCATTCGGAAAAAGTGATGGATCATATGCATGAGCCAGTCTGCACTCAACGCTTCTGCATACCCACGTGAGAACTGCACACATTGAAGCTTGAGGGTCTACCAATACATCCGCGACTCTCACACCAGGCATCTTGCTTGTATCGGCGGAGAGGCTCAGTCGCCAGCCGCAATGGCGCCCCAAATAGTGGAGGCCGTCGCAGGTTCTGCAGCGAAAGACTTCAAGAAAGAGTCAGCAACTGCTCGATTATTAGGCTCAGGTACTTATGTGACAGCTCACATGGCCCTCGGGAATGAAATACTGACCATCTTAGGATCCGCTGGAATTGCCGAGCTCGCCATCTTCCATCCTGTCGACACGATAGCGAAAAGATTGATGAGCAACCAAGGAAAAGTCGCCTCAGCAGCCAGACTAAACGAAGTCATATTCCGAGACAGCGCACACACGACCATACCGAAGAAGTTTACTTCCCTATTTCCAGGTTTAGGATATGCTGCAGGATACAAGGTGCGCCCCAATGCGAAAGAGACGTGCACAAGCCCCGGGAAATTGACACACTCTTAGATACTGCAAAGAATATACAAATACGGTGGCCAGCCCTTTGCACGCGATTATCTAGCCCTTCACCACGGCGACCAATTTGACAGGACCTTCGGCAAAGGTACCGGCAAAGCCATCATGCACGCAACTGCTGGCTCTCTTATCGGCATTGGCGAAATCGTTCTCCTGCCTCTCGACGTGCTCAAAATCAAGCGACAAACAAATCCTGAAGCGTTCAGAGGCCGCGGCGTCTTCAGAATAGTAGCCGATGAAGGAATCGGCCTGTATCGCGGCGCCGGCTGGACAGCAGCGAGGAATGCGCCCGGTTCGTTCGCCCTGTTCGGTGGTAGTGCCGCTGCAAAGCAATACTTCTACAAACTCGAGGACTACAACTCAGCATCGTGGCTGCAAAACTTCGTCGCTTCTATCGCTGGTGCCTCCGCCTCTCTTCTTGTCTCCGCTCCCCTCGATGTTATCAAGACGCGCATTCAAAATCGGAATTTCGATAATCCGGAAAGCGGGTTCAAGATTTTAAGCAACATGGCGAAGAATGAAGGATTCAGTTCGTTTTTCAAGGGTTTGACGCCAAAATTACTAATGACGGGGCCGAAATTGGTGTTCAGTTTCTGGTTGGCGCAGACGTTGATACCAGCTTTCGATAAGGTGCTATGAGGAGGATGAGGCGGGAAACACTGGATATCCGTCCCGTGTCAAATGGCATTGGCTGGGAGATGCTGATGTTAATGTATATACTACTCTCCACTTTCTGTCAATATGTCTAGGGTTCCAGGTCGAGCCATATAAAGCGTCATTAATTTATGATGAGTCGTGTGACACGAATATGCCTATGCTGCAGTAATTTCACATGAACCGTCCTGATGTTCATCAATTGCACGCTGTCTGTGCAGCTGTATATCCATATATACTGCCGAAAACATCCCATATGACGCTGACAGATGGTATTAGTGCATGATTTAGGGACTTGAGTCACGCCTTGGCGAAGGGTTCTGCGCAGCCAACGACTCTCTCTACAGCCACACAGTATTAATTTACCCACTTCACAGGGCTTATGAGCGGACATGTTCATGTTCGTTACGAATTGCGTCTTCTATCTGTAGTGGTCCATCAGCTCTGCGGCCGGCTATGATCCACATCCCAGGGACCCAACGCCCAACGGAAGGCCAGAGATATCAAGTGGGAAGGAACGATGCTCATACCACCTTAGCACTGACATCAGTCAAGACCAGCGCCCAACTTCCTGCACGCAAGGTTCCTGATCCAGGGCAGTATGAAGATATACCCAGCAGCTATAATTTCACTCAATCTACATCTTTACTAGCGTATCTATTCATCAATTTCAACCTGAGCGTGGCTCACAACCATGCCCACCCCTTCCATTCCAGGCTACTACTACGATGAGATCAAAAGGAAGCACTTCAAGATCCTGCCGAATCATCTGGTACCCGCCGGCTTCAAGTACTCTGAGCAGTACGTCAAGAGAGAAGCCGAAGACCAGGTCGCCCGCAAACGACACACACTATACAACCGAAGAAGGCTGCAGACCACAATCGACCGTCCGAGACTGAGGAGTCATCTACTTGGAGGTGGTGTGGGATTGGGGAGGGAGATAGGTGAGCATTTTGATGGTAGGAGCGCACAATTGGGAGCGTGGGCCCAAGGTTTGGGCAGGAGATCGTGGGGGTCATCAAGGAACTCAAGTGCGCTTTTTGCCTACGATGACATTACAGGAGGTCTCATCTTCGCGGGAAGTGGTGTGTTGGAAGCGCTGGGAACGCGACAGGATACGTTGGCGTGGGTTTCCATACCATATGCTTCAATGCCTTGTGCTCTGTCGTGGTCTGGAGGCTGATGTGACGGTAGGTATACGATACCAATAAGTAAGGGCGAGGAGTGGGTGGATTGTCTGGGGGGCCCGATTGGGATTGGCCTTGACTCTGAGGTAAGCTTTCGTTTTCCTAGGATGGAAGTGTAGACTGTAACGATGCACAGATATGTTCTTTGGCTGTTTCTCCATCTCGCGTGCTGATGTAAGTCTCATTACTTCTCCTACTCAGCTTTCCTTGCTACAGTCCATCAGAAAAACGTAGATTATGAAGCAACGTGTCTCAAACATTAAGCAGACCTAGAGTTGCGAAGTTTGGACTGAATGACACGAGCTGGAGAGGTAGTATTATTCACAGCGGCTTTGATGCAGTACTGAATGTACGAGGTTGATTCCATGAGGAGTCGTGATGTGGGAATCGATTGGAACCCTTCCCTTCTAGCCGCAGCATTCTCCTTTGATGGCTCCGTTGTCAGTGCATACAGAAAGCTGATACTCCGCCCTTAGGACCACCGCTATGGGTGGAAGCAGACCGCCGTGCGTCCACCTCACAACACTGGCCACACCAGAAGTGATTAGGGACTTCGCTTCCCCACAGTCAAGATCCTCCAGCTCTCCCACCATATCGGCCACACATACTCAACCCACCTTCAGCTACGTCAGCGACATTTCGACCCTCCTCCGGTCCAGAGTGGTGGGAGCCACATTTTGGTCCTCCTCCGCCCGGCCCGTCACCTCCCACTCCGATTTCGCCCTCGGCACTTCCTCCAGCACGGTACTAATCACCTCAAACGAATCATCCTGGTCCTTCTCGGAGTCCATGTCATTCTATGCCCCCTACTCTGACGGTAACATAGCCCGACAAGATATCCTAGCCGTCGACTGGCTCACCGAGAACACCCTCCTGAACGGCTGCCGCTCCGGTCACGTATATCTCTGGGACGTCCGTTGCGCGACCTCAGCAGGTACCAGCTGCCCCTTCAAACACCCCAGTTCAATCGCACACGTGAGAGCACGAAACGAAAATATGATCGTGATAGCAGGTATCGGCAACCAGCTCTGCACGTACGATCTGCGCTTCCTAACCTATCCTTATTCCTCCAATCTCAGTGCGCCGACGAAGCCGTATCTTATCTTTCCAGGTTATAGGAATCGGGACATGAATGGTATGGCTGTGGGTTTCGATGTGAAACGCACTCTGATCGCTGCTGGTACCGATGATGAGCGGGTACAGATCTTTGATGGGGGAACCGGGAGGGAGCTGCAGGCGGGGGCTGGAGGCAGGCTGGGCAGGGACAAGCTAGGAGGGACCGCGAGGTGCGTAAAATTCGTAGGGGCCGCGGAGTGGGGGGACGAGACTAGATTGTATATTGCGGCTGGGACGAAGCTCGAGGAGTGGACTTGGTGACTGTGTCAATCAAGCCACGGACATGGCCGGGTGCAATTCGTAAGAAAGGAGATCATTCTCGGCTGATATTTCATTTCCATTGGCATCAGTGCTACGCGATGTTTCAAATGCATTGAGGAGTAGACGCTCTCTTCTCTTCTGTATACTATGATCTATTATTGCTCAAGGACAGCTGTTGAGCTGGAACAATGATCCCAGACACGTTCTGCACGAGCTATACTCGCAGCGAAAGGGAGCACGTAAGGTCTTCCTCCAATAATTGACCCTGTTGCAGCTATCGCCCCAAGCAACCAGAACCTCATCCCCACTGACACCCATTATCATCTTCGCCAACCTAACAGTCACCCACATTCAAATTACAATTCCTTTCCTGCACCAGATACGACTGCTAGCCTAGTGATAACAATCAATAAAGTGGTAACAATTGGAAAACGGACCAATTTTTCTTGATGGATGGTGAGACTAGTGTTTTGATTGGTGTTGAGTGCGCCGGCTTGGATGGAGGTTGTGGGGTGTATGTAGTGCGTGTGCGTTATGGATGGACCGAGTGCACTGGTTCTGCGGCGTTGGATCATGGATGTTGAGACTTTTCGTCCATCGAGCTCTTTGAGGTGAAATTAATTAGGTTGGGATGATGGATATGTTAGGATGGATTGAATGATATTTTACCATCTCATTCGGTAGTAACGGTGCTGAGAGCAGACTGGTTTGCACATTTCTTGGTTGCAGGTTTCTCTCCATATCCTAACGTCATAAGAGACGGCTAACGCGAACAAGGTCCGTAGTATTCGATTCATATTGACATCAATGGAGGGGCAACCTGAATTGGGGATAGAAAAAATACAATGTAAACCTTCCAGGCTCAAGCAGTAGCTGAAGGCGGATGCTGCAAGAAAAGATACGTTCTGTTGGCACAATGGGACCTGTAGATTCTCGCCTGTTGGCAGCTCAAGCTGTTTCAATCAACCGCCGAAATACTATGGACTTCGTGTTAATTTCCTAGGGCGTGAAAGGTTTAGCATACGTTATGTCTTCAGGATTGTAATTTCAATGGAGAGGAACTTCGCGCCGCATCTGTTGCTCATAGCATTCACAGAGACAATTTTCTGTACATTCCTCCTTCTATGAGGCTTCTTCCTTGATGGGATACTGTTGGCTGAATAATATCGTTCTTGCGCCAAATTTGGCTAGTGCGCTGCAGTGTCAACGGATACGCAAAGTGAATGGTCCTATCGGACTAAAGTACATCGAGGGTATCTGATGAACGCTGGATAGAGCTTTTGATACATATCAGGAAGCGATCAACATGAACACGTCTGGCCAGCATGCATTACGGCTGCGCTGGCCTTGATGTAATATGGTTCTTTGCCTTTCTTTCCGCGAACCTTACACAGGGAGATTAAATTTCTTGCCCTGCAATACCCTGTTCCGGTATTTAGCCTCGCACTTTCTACTTCCACTTAAAGCCAAGTACGGACGGAAGGCACTTACTTGGTATAATAAATCCAGAAGAAATCCGAATACAGCACCGTCTGCACTATGCCCGCGATCCAAGCTATTTGATCCACATACCCCTCTGCAAAGTACCTATATAGCCAATTCGGGATATACAGCGTCCTATACAGTCCCAATGCGAAAAGATAATGCGTGGTTATGGTTTCGGCTTCGCCGGTTCGTTGAAGCATGAAGAGCTGTGGGAGGACGGCAACGGATTCCAACCAAATCGAGAAGGCCCACAGCATCTGGGGCAAACACTGATCTTAGCATATACCGCCGCGAATCCATACAAGGGAAGGGGGTGGGGGCCTGACCTCAGTGATTTCGTAGCGGTAGGGAAAGAGGACTGCAAGGACTGCACTTCCACCAAGCAGGTACTGAACTTGCAACGTATCGATGTTCGGATCGTGAGTCGGCTTGTAGTCATTGAGCATTAGATATATTGTATATGCCTGCGAGCCGAGGAAAAGGAGCTTGAATGTCGTGTTGTAGAGCGAGCCGGAGGTGAAAGTCCAAAAGATATCTGTTCCATTCAACGACTGGCTCCCTATGTAGCTTGCCCAGCCTACTTGGCACTTGAGGATTGCTCACCTAAGTATCTTGTAGCGTACACAATCATATACAGTGCTTGAGACTTGAAAGATATGCCTGAGCAGCTCTGAAAAGAGCTCAGCAAGGGGCGCTGGGCCGTTTAGGGTAAAGGGGACGCACGTGTGAGGATTTCATTTTTTGGAGAAGTATAAGAATTGAAACTAGGTGGGAGAGGTCCGCTATGTATTGGAACTGTTGTCAGCTTCCAACCGGGCAATTGGGAGCTCAACGCAGGGGGGCTCGCACCGAGTATGCGAAATATGTTCATAGCTGCGAAATGGCCGAATGGGATCCAGCAGCCTCTTCAGCGCTGAGGCGTTGACACAATCAAAGATATTTTCATGCGGATGGTTTCATCAATTGGACGTCGTCGGTTGTGGAGCCGTCAGCTATTAAAATAATTGGTGACACGTTTTGGACCTTCAGGCCAAGTGCGCGACTGACGTTGTAGACTGCCGGAGTGCCAAGATAACCTACCGGCCCACGCCATCACGGGGGTGACACAAGTCGTCGCACACCCTAGTACCAATTGGGGACGTATCTCCTAGCCGTTTGCGGGTTAGGGTGTGCGACGACTGGTGTCACCCCCGTGGCCACCAACATCTGGCTTAAGCCACACTCCTTAACAGGGTCCAACACCAGAATCCTCCCCGCTAAGACTACCATCCGTTATAATATTAAACCAGTAAGGGCAAACTTGCGCGTAGTATATATGCATATTATAGGATATTTGATGTCACGGAACAGGCGTTGTACGCGAACGTATGTAGGTAAATATAGATTATCCCACACCAAAGTCTTTCCAAGGCTGTGGCTGACGGCCTGTGGTGTGGGCCTGTCCGTACTGGAGTTGAGTCCATCAACAATGGAAAGAGGTATACATAGGTCTCCCTCGGCGAGCAGTCTGCCGAGTCCTGAGATCAGACTCGAGAAACCCGAGGGTTGATAGAGACTGCCTTTTGGGAACCTTTGCTCGCCTTGAGTAAATCTTTCGAACCATATATGCGGACAGTCAGCCAGACTAGGCCGCCAGCTAACGCTACTATTATGCCGTCACTGGGAGTCTCTCGAACGCTATCACCGACAAGTAACGGCGAGAAATTTCCAGGCTCGGTCGGTTGAGGAAAGACGGCATCATAGTACCACCCAATCGAGGGATACCTTCACTGGATCACTACTCACTTCGCCACCTCCGAATAGAACTCCACGAATAATCACCTCTACCTCAGCATCTGGATGATTCTGCTCTGCTTCACAGAAATCATCTTCCCGAAGACAAAATTCGGTGCAATATGCTCTCCCAAGTTCCCGCATTTGTGAAGACACTGTGAAATACGAAAATGGACCTGTAGTCTTGCTCCAAGGCAAACCATGTACAGGCCTCGAATCTCGATCGTTTTGTTCTCGCAATTCCCAAGCAAGCCTTTTCTGGCGATATTCAGCATGCCGTCGTTCAATGACTTGTGGGTTGAGAATTTTCCATACGATGGGTTCTGCTCTCGGTTGCTCTTTAGGCTTGATCGTGACGTTAAGTATTTGGCGCAGGGTCGCCGGGTGCAAGATGTCAAGCGATCCTGAGCAGTAGAATCCTAGTTCCACAAGACGGGCATCGGTAGTTTTGGTTTCGAGGGCGATTACAGTGTCAACTATGCCGTAATTTCTCGGCTCCACGAGCGATTGATGGTATTCAAGAACGTCAGAGGAAGGGCCTCTATAGGCGCAGTAGATGCCCATCTCTACATCAACATACTTTACATTTCCTTTGTGCATTATACGTGCCTCGAGTGAACCGTCAGCAGACATGTTGATTTTGAAAAGACAAAGACGATAGACCTGTTCCATCGGCATGTCGGTGTATGAGATTTGTGGGTCTCTAGGCTCCCCAAGCCACTTTGTCTGTAATTCGAGACCTCTTGAGGGAAACTCCGTGAGCTTGCCGTAGATCACGCTCACTGCAGGTAGTGCGGAAGCCTTCTGCCATTCCGAGGCAGTCATGGGGATGAACTGTGGCAAGACGGCCTGAGATCCTAACCTCGAGTTGAAAGTTGTTTCACCCTAGGACCATCGCAGAATTAGATGATGAAATACTTGTGAACCTCCAAAACCAACCTTAGTCTGTTCCCTTTCAAAAGTCTCTTGAAAATCGGTTTCCAAAAAGGTTGCCGATCCAACAGGGTATTCGCGAGCGTATGCCAAGATTGGATTTGCCTGGTAAAAGCTTGTGTGGTGAGGCATTCCCTCGCAGCAATCACAGCTAAGCTCAGCCGGTAAAGGCCATCCTTCCCACATCGAACGTTGCACAGATTCAGCGTCAGACGACTCAGAGGGCGATGAAGATGAAGAGAAATGCTCATGAGTCCACGCGGGTCCAAAGATTGCCGTGGAAAAGCCTCGATCTGCAAGTACACTCATAGCCTGATTTTTGTGGTCAGTAAACCCACGGCGAGGTACTTTCTGCCTTGAGACACGTTGAGCTTGGGAATTATGGTGCGACATAGACTTTACTTACCACCCCAGTATTCGTCCCGCCTCCACCCTTCGAAGGGAAGGTGACCCGTGGAGGACCAGATATGTTCGTATTCTGGGCCCAGACATCTACACCAAATAGGATTGCAGGAAGCTCCAGGCCATGCTTCATTGCGAGCCTCTGCGCTTCTTCCACTTTTGTGACAGTCCATTTGTAGTTGGTGAACAGTGCATCTGCCGCGAGCACGTAGACCAGATTCTTTTGGGTCAGACTATTCTGATAAACTACTTCATTATCACCAGTCAATGCATCGTACCAGACAACCTTGCCCGCAGGCCTGAGCAGATGTTTGAGATTGCTAATGAACTCCATCAATCTCTCCAAGTAGTCCTTGGTATGACTGGGAAACTGTCTCTCGACATTCAGCAGCCATCCATCAAAACCATAAGTATCAGCCATCACAGCCAATTGATTAGCTACGGTGAAAACGCCGTTGTTTTGCTCGAGCATTCTCTCAATGTGGGACGTATGGCGCTCAATCAGGAACGTGCCTAAGACTTTGACGCCATTGCGATGCAACGTGTTCGACCAGGTTGGTGGTGGGACACAGACGAGCTTATGAGAGAAGTAGACGAAAGAATCAACATATCGAAGATGATTGCAGGCGAAGCGCTTGTCTGTCAACACGGGAGGGCGCACGCTTTCATAATCATGATAACCCCCTACATGGTCTCAGCCAAAGGTTGGGGTTTCCAACAAAGGCGGACAGACGTACCACTGTAATCGTGACAGATTAAAACAGAGGTGACAGGCCCCTTCTGATCATGTACCCCGGGTGCCGAGCGCTTCTCGAGTGGTGTGTTTGACACTTGGATCGGGTCGACGCTGTGTCGAGTCCATGCCTCGACTTCATCGAAGTCGTCAAAGTAGACGAACCCTTGTAGCGCATCATGGAGTCGCTGAGCCCGACGCTCTTCTTTCGACGGTCCAGTATTTTTAGGCGGGTTCAGAATATCCTTCAATCGCTTACCGACATGCCATCCAATCTTCTTCCAATCAGGAAGTTCAAACGCATACATAGTAAAGGGGAATGAGCTATTGGCATGGGTGGCTTTGAAACTGTGATAGTGACCTGACCAATCAAATACAACGATGAGTTAGTCATCACGGCTTGGATCGATGTTCCCTTTGGGGTAAGGTGGACTTTAAGGTTGGGCTGCGGGCGCCAGCTCGGACGGCCGCCCTCGCTGATGAAGATCCATGCGTGCATGTCTGCATGACAAGACTATGTACTGCAGTATCTCGCCGCCAACTCTTAATATATAGACCATAGACACCGCTTTGAGCAGTAAACCACTTGGGCTCGACTCTTGCTGAATGTTGTCGCCAAGCTCTACTGCCATCGCTTGTCCGCGACTGCAGCCTTAGAACTCATTGTCCAGACCTCAATGAGACTCATTCGTTCGTACACTGCTACATCAACGGCTTGACCATTCCCAGAGCTTGTCCTTTAATTCGCTTCCTGCTGTACAAGTGTTGAGCTATCCGATCATCTTGAGCATTCAACAGGCCGATGTGCTCGTGAATTGATCAAGACAACCGTTTCGGATGAGGTGGTGGAAATCATTGATCAGCAGACAATCAGTATGACAATAGGAAAGCAGCTTCACTCCGCCGCGACAAGCTTATTGATATCAGTTCCGACCATCATCCGCAGCTATCATCTTAACTGAATGGGATCTTCAACTTCCACGCCCAACAATCTGAGCTCTCGTCTACACATGCAGTACAGCATCTGAAACTATTACCTTCGCGCCATTTATCGCATCCATTCAACCTTCGGTTGACGGTGCTGGTCACCGTCATAACTCCACCTTCACATCTATCGCATTGTTGTAATCGACATCATGTCGACCCTCCCACATAAGTCACTCCAAGCGCCACCAACACAAAGAGTGGCCAAGCACCAAACAGCATACAAAGGCGAGCATCCAGTGGATTCCAGACTCCGCATACTCAGAGACGAGGTTCTGCCAAAGGCACCTTACATCCTCTCTACAACCACCTCCCTCACTCCGGAACACGTCAGAATACAATACCCACAGAACGCTATCAATTGGAGAAAGTACACCCTTTTCTGTCGCGGCGAAGACGAGCTTCAGTACGTCACCTTCAAAGATCGATCCAGCGATCACGATATTCGCGGCATGTATGCACGGGGTGGATGGGATGACGGGAAGGGCAAGATAGCCCCGCTTGAAGAGCCGTATAGTCGAACGAGCAGTGATGGGACTCCCCGTCAAGGTCAAGCATCAAAGAAGAAAAAGATTACGTTGGCAGATTACAAGAACAGGGACAAGAATAAAGCGCTGCAGTCCGCTCCTAGTGCTACTACTACTGCTCCTAAGCCGAAGGAAGGTGCGAGGGGTGCCTACAAGAGTGAGGAACACGCTACAAACATCAAAGACACGCCCAAAACTCATCAGCTTGAGCAGCATGGCCAGAAGAGGTATGCTCATGGTCAATGTACAGACTGTGCGACTTGCGAGCTAACATTCGCAGATCTGCAGACACTATGACCGGGGCAGAGAACCCTCAATCTATCGCCCAACCCCCTACCTCTCCTCATCCTTCTAAGAAAGCTCGTGTCACTCCTGAGCCAAGTACAGCATCATTCCAGAGTCGTCCAGAAATCAAAAAGCAAGAACCAAAAGCTGAAGCACCCTCTGCGAAGCTTGACGCAGAAGGTCACCAAACCCCATCACACGGAGCGAAGGATGCTAAGAGCACCCCATGCACCATCTCAAACAGAGAGCAGTCCTCTACTACGATCATGCAACCTACAAAGCCTTCAATGTCCCACTTGCCACCAATGCTATCTCCCCTATCTTCCGAGATAGAAGAGGAGCTAACCAAGATGAGTTCTGCTGTCCCCAATAGCAGGCCAGGGACTGCGGAATCCAATATCTCGCTGGGTACAACTTCGATCAAAACTATGAAAGGCGACCGTGCGACGACGCCAATCGTTAGCAAAGCCGTGAACCCAACCTCAACCGAGAAATCGGGTAGTGTGGCAAAGCTACCAAAATCTGCGACTTCGACGAAAGTGTCCCAAGAACACAGAGAAGAAACAGCAGTTTCCCGACAAGGAGTCAAGGATGCTGCCTCACATAAGGCCACACCGCCGAGACCAGTTCCGAATGGTCTGTCTAATAGCAATAAGGGAACCTTCACGCCCACACCCAAAACCACTCCCGATGCCCCCAAGAGAATGAGATTGCGCATGGTAATTCCAATCAAAAAGAAGGCGAACAAGAAAAACCTTGCCAACTACCTAAGGATGAAACCAACACCCGGCAGAAACTCCCTCTTTCCAGGCCGCCCCTTAGAGCAACAAGATCCACCCCCTACACTAGCTACTTCCAAAGTCAGATCTACGGAAAAGAGTACGCCCAGAGGCGACACTAAGCCTAGTCGCGTAGGAGGCGCTAAGACTGAGATCAAGCCAGAAGCTCCGAGGCCTGGTGACAAGCGCGGAAGAGCCCAAGTTGACGAAGAGGTTGATGTGGATGAACCATCAAGCAAGCGGAAGCCTACCGGACGGACTGCATACACACAGACACAGAAGCCTAGTACTCCAAAACCGCCACCAACTAGCTCGCCAGCTTTATCACACTTGGGCAGCGCACAGAAGGCCCCCACGTCTACTCGGAAAGCCGAGATATATGGCACCGCAATGCTACGTGCAGGTTCCGGACAAGGCTCTGTCTATAGTCCTCAACCACCACGGGGGAATGGTACACCCACCGCTCCGGATACTGGTCATCAACGACGTTCGTACACATCTCCTAACAAGCCAAGATCCCCAAAATCAGAGGACTTGCGGACAGAAAGTTCAAAGTACTTAAAGACAGCAACAACCCTTAAGCATGACGCAGATCCATTCTTGAGAAAGGGGAATGACATGAGTCGCGACGAACGCAAGCGAGCAGTCGTGATTGGGGCAGAGTCCGTTCTTTGTTTCATGATGGCTTTCGTTCTTATGGATACTCAGCGTAGTTACAGTGACCGCAACGCCTGGAATACTATCATTCCCTACCTCGCCACACTGCAAGAGGCAGCTGAGACATTCAAACCCATGTTGGGGCTTCTCCTCCAGCTGGAAGGTATCATTCGCGATCAGATTGTTTACGTCGACATGCAATTACTTGATAAGCATTCTCTCAAAACCGAGTTTGGCAACCCTGCTGCGGACCCTGGAAGAACGATTGAGCAGCACAAGGCCCAAGAGTACTACAAGCACTGCCATGATTTCCATGACCACTTTATGAAGGCACAGGGCGCCTGGCGATCAGGATGGATGAATCTGGACGTTCTGGATCTCCAAGCGCAGTATCCCAAGACCTGGGCCAAGCGTGACGAGCGTCGCTTGGCTTACGGCAAAGGTAGAGATGCTATCGTTAAGGGTCGGTACATACGAGGGTACAATTTGCCTATGAACAACATGACGAGTGGCCTGGAAGCTGTCAATTTCGGCTTTAATTTCATTGCGGAATGGAGCCAAGCAGCGGGCGTGGAGTGGAAGCCAAAACTCATACTCTCGGAATGAATCGAGCGTCGGGAATACGAATGAGGAGTGATTGACGGCGTTGGGGGCTAAGGAACCATGATACCAAATTCGGCCTGTGCACTCAGCACAGCGATGCTCCGGCAAAGTTGACGGCACATTTTATGACGAAGGACGCACAATGTATTACGATACAGCATAGCGAGCGTTTTATTTTTTCCTTTCATGATAACCCGGCTCGATATGAGCCAAGCGATGGATGAAAGTGATGAATTTCGTTTCGAGCGAATGGCGGAAACATCAGGCGATTTGGTTCGGTAATCTGGCCTTGTGCGTATGTGGAGCAGATACTCTATGTTGTATTTGGCAGATAGATGGACGTTTCTTCGTTCAGTTTCAATATATGAGCCTGATTCATTGACTGACCACCGCTGATTCTGAATATTGAACCGAGCCTCAGGAATCAGCAGTTTGTCATGATTCGCGAAATCTGGAACGGGATTTCAAGAGTTGATTGGATTGGGATATCAATCCGACTGACGCCCACTAAGCCTACAACATCCATGCACAATTAGACAACTTACCGATCGTTAGAATGAAGAGGACGCCTATCAAAGGAGCCTGAACCACCCCCGTTCGCTTAGTAGAGACCGAATCGCAAAACAACTGCCATCTAGCTAGCGCCCGGTTCCGCAGCCAGCATGTCTGCTTCCGCAATCATATCACTCAACAGCACTTCCCAGATTTCGTCTCTGTATCTGCTGACTTGCTGATCTCAAGGACCTTGCGCTCGCCCATGGGTGCCTGACCTGAATCGCCGTTGTCGAGGGCTTTGCTTGAGACGATACGGTAGATTTCTGTAAACATTAGCCCATTGCTTCCTGACAATGGAAAGAGAACAGATTCACCGGTAAGAATATTCTGAAACGCGAGCTCAACGTTGCTTGCGTCTAATGCCGAAGTCTCAATAAACGACAGGTTGTTGTCACCTGCACCACGTCAGCCGAAATCCTCCACTCCTCCCTCAAAACAGCACTCACTAGCAAACTGCTTTGCCTCCTCCGTCGGGACCGCCCTAAGATGCCTCAAATCGCTCTTATTCCCTACCAGCATAATCACGATGTTCGCATCCGCATGATCCCTCAGCTCTTTCAACCACCGCTGTACATTCTCATACGTCTGATGCTTGCTGATATCATACACTAATAGAGCTCCCACCGCTCCTCGGTAGTACGCCGAAGTGATGGCACGGTACCGCTCTTGACCTGCGGTGTCCCAGATCTGAGCTTTGATGGTCTTGGCGTCGACTTGGATGGACCGGGTTGCGAATTCGACGCCGATGGTCGATTTGCTGTCGAGATTGAATTCGTTACGGGTGAATCTGGAGAGTAGGTTGGATTTTCCGACGCCGGAGTCTCCGATTAGGACCACTGGGGCAAGAGAGGGTTAGCGGTCAGATGGTGGAGGTTCGACTGGAGGCTGGTACCTTTAAAAAGGAACTGTGGTCAAAAATGATCAGTATAATACTGTAGTAGTGGTACTATAGGCTGCTCACATCGTATTCGTCGTTTGCCATGGTTGAGGTGTTGGGGTGTCGTGGGAAGAGGAAGGGATGCTGCTATCGGTAGTCCACACAACCGCAAGGTTACGCTCAGTAAATCTCTAGACCAGACGGATTGATCACAGCCGGTAATCTGCTATATTCATTCAGTCTGCTGCAGTAGTATATGAGCGGGTCTTTTTCGTCCTGATGCCTGAACAATCAATAATGCTCTCACCTCCGGAATTAGTTGGACCATAAGCGCCAGAAGCGCTAACCGGATTCGAGCGGCGTAGCAGCGCTCAGGAGACGGTCGTTCATTCCTCATCCCTCAGTCATGCGGTTGCTCGCCTACGGTACTTGATATGATAAAGATAGTTTGGGCTGGGCCAAAGTCATCATAATAGCTAATATGAAAGCATTATGATCATGATGAGGAGCCCGGCAGCGAAAGAGCTCCCACCCTTCTTCAGTGGCTGCCAAAC
>JAABUL010004460.1_pt1 | contig 18727 bp, 26 predicted proteins | sample 5559151 | NCBI WGS metagenome assembly JAABUL01 (sample SAMN10711876, study PRJNA513368) | rock metagenome | isolation source: Antarctica rocks | place: Antarctica: Victoria Land, Pudding Butte sud | reverse complement strand
CGCAGGTGAACATTAACATCGCGCGCGGAAAGTCAATGCAAGCGCGGCACAGCTGTGCGAGCAGCGTCGCACACGCTGCTGGCAACCGTCTGAGCTGTTTGGCAGCGGAGAGGCTTTCAAAGCTTTTGGCAGCGTGTGCCCGCTGCTGGCGCTGCCGGCGCCGGTGGCTATGGCAGACAACAGGCGGGGCCGCATCGCCAACGCAACGGCTGGCGAGGAGGCTGATGGCGCTGCAGCAGGCGGCCAGCAGCAGACAGCCATCAGCAGGGGCAACAAGGTGTACAGCCGCGTTAGACAAACGCTCAGCACGGCTGCTGCAGCGGAGCTGGTGACGGTCCAGATGACCGTGCAAGAGGACGTGGGCAGCACAGTTTCAGTGTTTCTGCAGCAAGCGAAGCTCCGCCGCCACGGCGTGCTGCGGGCGTGCTGCGTGATATCGGCCACGCTGACCCCGATGCTGGCCATCTGCTGCAGGCGGCCCCTTCTGAAGCCGTGGGGTGTCAGCTCGCCGCCGATGCTGAATTGCTGTTGCCTAGCCTTCAGCATTTGGTTGATGCTGGAGCTGGACATTGGCTTGTCAGCAAAAGCGCGGCGATTGCGTTGCAGTGGTCGGGTTAGGAACCCCTGCAGCGGCTTCATTGCAAACGCTGCATACTCCAGGCCGCACTGCTGCAGCCACCATGCGCAGCACAGCTGCTGCTCGCATTCAACGAGCACCTTGATGGGCACACGGCCGATGTTGGCTGCCCGCTGCGACTTGGTGCCATCGGGTCTGAAGAAGTACAGACGATCAGGCTCCAGCTCGCCGCCACAGCGGCCTGCAGACCACAGCTGAGAGCAGGCGGGCTCGCCATCGAGGGTGATGAAGTCCACGTCCCTCAGGCGGGCAGCATTATCGCCTCTGAGCGCGGTATGCCACAGCAGGCTCACCAAAAAGCCGTCTCTGGCGAGCAGCGCCGCCAGCAGTGTGCCGGGCTCAGACTCTCGCAGCGCAGTCGCCAGTGCCGCCAGCAGCTGACTCGCTTGCTCGAGGCTGACTGGCACGGCAGCGCCTTGGCAAACGCCTTTGTTACGCATGGCATTGCAGTAGCCTTGACGTAATTCGGCGATGCAGCTGCTGCGCACAGGGTTGCCGTGCTGCACGCCATTCAGCAGCTGGTGGGCGCCATTCCGCCCCTCGATGTGCTCGAAGTACGAGCTGAGGTGCGACAGCATGTTGGCCAGAGACGAGGGCGCAGCGACGCGCTCACCTGTCGAGAGCTCCGAGCCCGTGTGCTTCGGCAGCCAGTGCATGGTCACATAAGCCAGCAGCGCCTCCGGCGAACAGGTGGTCAGGCTGCAGTGACGTGAAGCGAGCCACTGCTGCAGCTCTGCGGCATGCCGTTCCCGAGCTGCAGCGGTGGCAGGCTGCACAGCTTGCGCCATGAATGCTGCCGCCGCCTGCAGGCCTGCTGTGAATGTCTGCTGGGCCGCCTGCAGGCTGACGGACTGGCGGGCAGCGGTCGCCTCCGCAGAGGCTGGCCGCCGAGCCAGAGCGAGCTGTCCTCGGAGGTGCTGTGGCTCGCACAATGCTGCGAAGGCAGCTGCAGTGTCATCGCCGCCGTCGCATGCCTGCAGAGGGCAGGAGGACATCGTCACAGCAGGTGGCAACGACAAGCTTGCATATCATCTGGACACGTAGCGAGACAGGAGATGTCGGGTGAGAAACTTCGATTACCGCTGGAGCAGCCAGTGTAGCAGCGCCATCAGGCACTGCATGGAGCTGCTGCGCCGGCTGCACCTGCGGCCGCGCAGAACACGAGTGTCAGCGCGCAGTGTTGGGCACTGAAGGTTGGGTGAGGTTTAGGTTCCTACAATGGAGCCTTCAATCCTTACAGGCCAACTTCTAATGGCTAAGCAGCTCAGCCTAATGCCCAGCAGTGGAAGTGAAATGATTGGGATCGCTGAACAGGGCAACAATAGGGAATGCATGGCAGTACAGTACCCGCTTGCTAGCTGCCCTGTCGTGCTTGCGCTGCGCAATCACGTGTGCTGCGAGTTCGGGGATTGAGAGCGAAGACGCAGGGAAGCCTCGTTTGGGTAAGCCACTTCCAGAATTTTGCAACATCAGGTCGCGGATCTTGCCACAGCAACAATACCAGGTTGCGGCGATCGCTGTCTTCAACATGCGATAACATCGCACGAATGTGATTCGTGGCAAGGCGCTGACTAGAGAAACGCGACTGCCTGCGGCATGCTGAACGAACCGGCCGTTGTAAAGTCCACTGGAGCACCCCTCTGATCATCAGTCGCTGACATCACCTATTGGGCAGCGTCAAACGTAAATAAATTTCTTCTGCAGCAGCTGATCCACAAGTCCGGCGTTTCAATGGACCGGAATTTAGCCAACATGTAGCCGTGAATAAGCTGTCGATTAGCCCTGCAGGGGAGCTGCAGCCCTTTCAGCGGTGCTAATCAATCCAAATTGTAACTTATCGAGGTTTCTTGCTTTTGCAATTGAAAAGGGCATGCCCTCATTCGCTTGCGAACGACCAGTTATCTACCTAGTTGTTGTTTCATGTTGGCTTCAAAGAAACATTCAACGCCAGAACCTTGTACGTGAATTAAAACATAATTTTTGGCACGCCAATATCACTAGACGGGACATGCGCCCAGTATCCTACGACTGCTTGGAACTCTTCTGGCGATGTGTGTATGCCAGAAATAATTGAGCGGAGCTGATGTAAGCAATGAATAGGTACCGTCGAATGCACGATGATTACATCGGCCTAGAAAAGCAGCTATGTTGAATTCAGTGTATCTATTAGGTTATATTGCAATGAGGTCCAAAAGCCACTTCTCACTCGAGTGACGAAGGTGCATCTTTCAGCAAAGGTCTTGTTACCTATCAGCATGCGACCCCACCTAGGTTGAAAGCACCGCGTCTGTGCAGGTTTCCGTGCATTTGGCATCCACGCCTTTGAAAAACGCCATGTCTTTGCGGCCGTAGGGGTTGCCACGTCTGATCTTCTTCTCAAAGTCCTGTACATGTGGAGTGCAATGCTTGGCAAGCTGCAACGGAGCAACATGCAACAGCTTTTGCAACCAAAATACTGCAGCAAAACCATAGTTCAATACTCACCTCCAACGACTGCAATAAGTAGTGATGCAATGTGATTTTGCCGCCTGAGGCATGCTCGTCAATCGACCCCGCCACCCATTGAAAACGTTCATTGACAGCATGATGCCCGTCTAGATAATGGAAATAGTGGGCACTGCGAGACACAAGAATCTCGAATGTGATGCGCCATGACATATCCATAACCATTCACGAATCACGAAAATCGTGAGGGAGAAAGCATGCAAGCATATCTCCATGCACTCACTCTCCGACCCTCGATGTAAAGTTGGTGTTGACGATGCTCTTCACGTACTGCTTGGGAACTAGCGGCGCGCATTTCGTGTAGGCCTACACAGTCATGTAGCTTGTGAACAACGCCAAGACAACTGGTGCCGGCTTCCCAGCCAAGAGCATACTGTGTGATGCGTTCCCACCTGGAGCACGCCCTCCTTGGGCCGACGAATGTGTCCCGATGATCCAAACACCGTCCAAGATACCACCAAAGCCCCGATAGGTTCAAATGCCAGCAGCAAGGAAGGACACCTCATGTCAGAATGTCGTTAGATACCTCCTCACAGCATGCAAGCGGATGCAGCATGTTTCCTGAGCAGTCGTGTGCAGTTTGCAACCGAATCGAGCAAACTGGCTTAGACCGATTGAAGTGTTGCAGTAGACATTGCACGTACCATCATCTTCTTCAGCAGCGCTGGCACAGTGGCCGTGGGTCCGTTGACGATGAGATACTGCATAGTAAAGCTTGAATAAATCAGCAGGCGTTGCACTGCTTGTTGATGGCGGTGAAGTAAAGCTTAGCATGCACATCTGACGGCCGGAGGCACTGCCCCCACGTACCTCGTCTGCGTCTATAAAACCTATCGAACGAGATCATATACGGCTTGAGTAATGAAGTTATGTTCATCTGGTTGAGGTCAAGGCGGTGCTCGTCTCTACATGCGCGTGCTTCAGACAGCGAGTTCTCACCGATGAATTGGTGGCGGTCCTTGAAGCGGTCTAAACATTCCGCATATATATGTTCTTGACTAATATTTCCATGCGGCCGCCTGCGGCAATTCAGACGTCAGCGTGTCGTCGTCCTGGAAGTTGTTGAAACCACAGTGAACCCAGCCAATCTTTGTCGTCAAGACGCGAGGGTACCGCCATGCATACTAGCAAGGTGTGCAATTGGAAACTATCACAAAACTTTGATGCTAACACTGGTGTTGACGGCAGCAACGCCCTCACTTGTCAACGGGAAGAGTGCTGCCCTCCCGCCATATGTACTCCACCCACCCAGCGCTCTCGAGGTCCTGCGATCAGGAATCAATGCTGGACTTGTGCATTGGTTGCATCTATTGGAGTAACTGGTCTCAGACGACCGATCACTTCCATTCCGTCTTGCATGTCACGCGACCAAATTTGTTACCAGCACTGTGGTATTCAGTGGCGGATTGCTCATATGATCGAATATGTACATTTTCCCTAATTGTCAGCACAACATCGCCGTTACCACGCGTCAAGCCAGCGCTCCGATCTGCCTGAAGCGAACCTCCGGTGTGAATAGGCCTTCAAGGCAGACAGTCCCATTCGGTCCTGTGGCGGGTCACCCACTGACCCCGGAAATTTGGGACTTTCCCAATGTCCCAGAAGTAACAAATCTGGTAGCAATCGTTCCCAAATCGGTCCCAAATTGTGACCATAATAGACCGGTCCCAATTGGTAGCAAATCAGTTCCAGTGGCAGGATCCCAATTCTACCAGATGCACATGCGAGTCATGGTCTCAAGTTGGTCTCAGATCTACCGCGGATTTGATACCATTTGAGACCATTTGTTACCCAAAAATAGGACCAGATCCAGCCTCCTCGTTGTCATAGTGATGCAGGCTGGTTTTCGACTGGGAACAACACCTTCTTTCCGACTGTAGGACGCGGCGCAGGAGGATAAACCCAGAGAAGTGCCAAGCGCATGCTGCCGCGTGACCTAATGTCTGGCAAATCATACGACGGCAGCAGCATTGGCGGCGAAGCAGGGTATTGCCGGACTCTGGGGGCAGTCGCTGCCGGCGGCAGCCGGCAGTGGCAAGCGTCATGTTAGCACGCAATGCAGTGCAACCTGCTGCGCCGCAGCTGGATGGACAGCATTCATGGCACAGCGCATGCAGGACAGCATTCATAGCACAACACAAGCCTCAGCTGCGGCCGGTGTGACTCGCAGGTGCACGCGGCCACACGGGCGGTCCCGGTGACGGACAAGAAATCGTGCAGCAAGCCGTCGGAGATCAGGTCGTGGAAGCCGGCGAGGCTCGCATACGACGCGCGCAAGGCCAATCCCACGGCGAGGCGCCGGCTCTTCACTCTGTGTGTAATAAGATGCTGCTGGCGCGAGACTTCACCACGCTCATGTGAAATCGTGCAGCATGCGCATGCCCAGTCTTGATAGATCCTCACCACGCTGCTGCATTGTCTGACCAATGTCAACCCAGCATGTACGCTGTCACACAGCTGCTGATTTCGCACCCAGAGCAGTAAAGTGATTCCGCTGCATATTTGTGTGCACGTGCCTACAGGCCAAGCTGGCGGCGCTGTAGGAGGCGGGCGGTGACCGTGAGGAGGAGGAAGATGAGGAGGATGACGAATGTGACGAATTTAAACTGGCAATGGTTTGGGGTTTTTAAGATTTGGCATTCCTGCCTTGGCTCTCGCTTGCATCTAAATGCGCCAGCATGTAAGCGGGTCAACAGCTCTTCACATCCTGTCGAAGTCCTGAGCTAGGTAGCGTCAAACAGGCTCAACAAACCCACTTTCCGATCTATCACCAGTTCACAAGAAGGTCAAGCGGCAGCCCTCCGGTGGCCTTGTGTTCTTGTCTGTCAGAGACGTATCTGCCATCTTTGCTGCCAATGACTTGGCAGCTTGCGAGCTTGATCCATTCCCAGTCACATGTGAGCAACAACCTGCGCCTGTGCTGCGAGTTCTGCGTCCGTCATTTGCCGCGTGAACATGGAGCCATCATCTTCGCCCGCCTGCAAGGACGCGGCGTTTCCTCATCTAGAATTTCAAAGAACCCAACAAAGACGCCAACAGAGCCAACCGCCAGCACACTCTCAAAGCTCGGCTTCTGCAGCTGCCGTACGAAGCGAAGACACAGGATTGAGTTCGCCCTAAATTCGTGATCTTCAAAAGATGTTCCAGGGTTGAACACGCACCGGTCGCCAGCCCTCGTCCTCGATGCGCCGCATGCCCTCGGCGTCCAGGAAGCCTGCCGGTGGCGGCGCCCGCCAATTATGCGGCGCGCGAGCGGCCAACGCCGCCGAGCTGTCCTGCCAGGCCTTCAGCACCGCGGCGGCGACCGGCCCGACTAGCGGGCCCTTGTACACGAAGGGCGGCGCCTTTGTCACGTCAGCGTGTTTGTCGATCAGGCCCTGCAGCACCTGCCGCACGTGTCCCGGCTCCCAGCCGCGCCCCTGCGGCGGCAACGCCAGTCCTCTGTGATCACGGATCAAGGAGACAAGGGGCAGGAGGCCTCGGATGTGGCGGCAATGAAGCTGAACGCGGATGCAGGCCATTTTCTTCGCCAATTTGTGGTGCAGTAGAGTGCTAGTGCCTGTAAACGTACCGCAGCGCACCTTTTCGGCCGCCACATCCAGCACCGACAGCGCTGGGCCCGGCTCCCCCTGCAAGCAAAGAGCGCACATCAAACACACATGAAACGGCGAGGAAGGCGCGCCCCGAACACGAGTCTACCTCTGAAAAGAGCATCAGCATCAATGCTTTCAGCACGAGTTGCCCCACTGAACGAACAGTCCCACTTTCCCGAGCGCAACTCAAAAGCTTACTGTCGCCGGATGGATCCCCCCCTCGAAGGTCTTCAGGCTGGCGTCGGCGCCGTACTGAAGCAGCAGCTCGAAGAGCGTCCTGCCCTGGGCGTGGCCATAGTGCGCAACGCGCGCCGCACGGTGCAGTGGCGTCCACCCCCACTTGGCGTCCTGCTGGTTGACGTGCACCTGCCGCTCCTCCAGCAGGAACCTGGCCGCCTCCAGCTGCACAGAGCACGTCCACCAGGTCGTCAGTCATTCAACCGCTCACCAGAATGAGGTCAGTCTGCGCGTGTGTTTTCCGATCCTGAACGGCGACAGCAAGCTTGCGAAGGCCGCTGCGCAGAATGCCCGTGTTTGCAGCGGTCGCGGCATGCATCACAGCCGTGCAGTAGGGTCATCAGGGTTGCGACCTCTGTTACCTGCCCATGGTCCGCGGCAAAGTGCAGGGCGGCACCGGCGCCGCGGTCGAGGGTGGGGAACCACCACTCCTGCGACTGCTCCTCGATTTGACAAAAAGGCTGCAGGGCGCCCAGCCGCAGCGCATCGATGTACTGCATCCACGGGCATCGCAGACTTCAGACTATCTTCGTGTGCGCGCTTGACGCGGTTTCTGCCGAGGCGTCTGTCGCTGCCGAGGCGTCTGTTGCTGCTGACGCTTGCGCAGACTGTGCAAGGCAATTTCATGGTGCGACGCTGCCAGTCATGCTTCTCGGTAAGACATCGCGCAGGTGGTGTACAAATTGTCCTCCATTCACAGTGTGCACGCTCGCCTCGTAGAAGCTGTACTTGTGCGGCGGAGGAGCGCCGTACTCGATGCCGGGCCAGGTGAAGCCCTCAATCTCCTGTGCACCCAATTGAGTGTTTCAACGCTGCAACATCAAGTTGCACACAGCGTTTCCACATGTAGTATGCGGGCTATGATTTGGATGTGCCAGCGACCACTGATATCAGGCTCGTGAGCGCGCACACCTTCAGCAGATCAGACATTTTCCGCGCCGGCGCGGGTAACCAAGCCAGCGGCTTTGAGATATAAAATGATGACACAGTTGACTGGAGCTAAGCTGCAAATGTTCGGTCAGCAACCTGACAGTGTGCTGCAAGTCAGCGAAGCCCATTCACTTCCGGTCTGGCATTCCCTCATGGGAGAGTCTGTGCAGCCAGGTTCCTTTCTCACACAGCTTGAACGCAAGCAAGCATGTAGATATTAACACCACAAGAAGGGATGCGAGCGGACGCTCTCCAATCACCGCCTCGTCCAAGAATCTCCAGCAATCCTGCTTCCGAAGTTTTGGCGCGCCAAATTTCTGTTTTTGCGCTTTCGTGACCTGTAAGTCCCACGCAACCTCGTTGCAGTATTGATCGAGCTCAGGTGTGCTGCTACATGAGAGCTTGACCGCGTTACAAGCTTTCCGAAACTAGCTGAAAGCGCGGCATCTTCGATCTGTCGACCGGCCCAACGTCAACAGCAGCAGACTCGCGAACGATCATGATTCCGTGACCTTGTGGAAGCTACCAGAAGTTATTGGCTCGTTGCGAAGCCCCACGATTCACATCGCGCCACTGGGTAGCTCTGCGGCACGAGTTGAATGCATGCCGCCCCGGCGCGGGAGGCCGACTACAGCAGGGCGCCACGAGCGCCTGCTGGCTCAACGTCTGCAGCGCAGCCAGGCAAAGATGCGCAGAAGACCGTCCTGGGACGTAAGACTATGCTTGTAGACTGCTGTATGCTGTAATTGTAGACCGCATGACGCACCGGCATCCATGTGGTGGCTTGAGCTGCAACCTTCTGGATGCATAGGACACGACGCGCAATCACGAGGACGAGTGGAAGCTCTCGGCGCTAGATCTGGTAAGCTCTTCTTACCAGCTGCACCCGCAGTCACACCTTATATGTGAGACCATTCTTGAGAAAGGCTGCCAAGGCGCTCCAGGTGGCATGATGCTCATGTTGCACTCAAATGCATGACATGACATCCGCACTCTCGTGCATAAGATGCATGCCAAATCAACTTCACATCATGTAGGAGGCCAAGCTGGCGCAGAGGATGTCCCACAACCACGCTGTTTTCGCGCACCTACATACGGATGCAAGAGACATTTCGCCAGGTGGTGAGGGCGCACGTCACCATAATATTCTCTCAACTATCGCCACTGTAGTGTGTCACCTATATTCCAGCTCAGTGCTGACACATCAACACTTAATCGCACAACAGTCTCGGCCACTGACGAATTCCGCACTTTACGCAGGCTTCGGCACGCCAGCACAAGTCGGCGCCGATGACTGCGCCACGCCGCCAGAGCCAGACGCGGAGGCACTGATCCGCCTGGCGCAGCAGCTGTGCGAGGGGCTGGGCCTGCAGCAGAGCGGCGGCATGCGCAGCAGGATGAAAGTCGTGGACAGCGCCAGGCCCGTCCCGGCGTCGGCAGAGGCAGCACCATGCTGGCGTGCCGCAGACACGACCGCAGCGATGGCGCCAGCTGCTGCGGCACCGGCAACACCGCCGGTTCCGCAGCTGGACAGCAGTGCGATGCCGGCGGAACAGCCCCACCGGGTGGCTGGCTCGGCGGCAGGCTCGAACGCCGATGACGATGTGGACAGCCTCGACGCCCTGCTCGCTAGGACGCAGCTCGGGCCGCCCAGCCTGCAGCGCCTCGCGGCTGAGGCGCTGCTGCCAGCGGGCATGAAGCCGCAGGTACACGCCGCGCATCAGCTGCGCAGCTTCAGCAGTCCCACGGCTGCATTCGGCGCATTGCATGCTTCAGGTGGCAGCAGCCCGTCTCTTGCGCATGCCATGGCGCCCAGCAGCACAGCGCGCAGCTCCTCAGAGGCATCGCCCGGCTGCGGTGTCTGCAACGGTGAGAGCTGCGGCTTTGCCAGAGTGCCCAGCAGCCGTCCTGACAGCGCCCGCAGCAGCAGCGGCTGCAGCATCTGCGCAGCGCGGCAGCGGCATGCCCACCACACCGTCGGCGCCTTGCAGTCCGGCGGCCAGGCCATCAGGTCACCCGTCACGCGGCGGTGTATCAACGGCCGGACTGCGACAGCAGACTGCTCCGTGCAGACATTCAACACGTCTGATGCGGCATCGGGCGCATCGCCGCCCGGTATGGTGGCGGCGGCGGCGGCGGCCCACACAGCCAGCCGGAAGCGCAAGCCTGCATCGATGTCTGGCGCCAAGCGGCTGTGCGTGCCGGCGTCCAGCGGAGCGACCAGACCCACACAGCCTGCGCAGAGTGATGCGGCATCCGCTGCAGCCGCCGACCTGCCCTGGTCGGAGCAGCTGCGGCGGCAGCAGGCTCGTCGGCAGCCCCCAGTTGGCAAAGCCCAGCCCGAGACGGCAGGCGCAGCGGCAGCGGCCGCAGATGGGCTGCCAGACTCGCCCCGGCACCCGCAGGAGCAGGCCCCGGCGCCAGCGGAGGATGACCTGCGCCGCCGCATGTTGGCGCTTGAGGCAAAGGTTGCGTCCTGGTCGCTGCCGCAGGTGTGCTCAGACCTCAGCATGATGCCCCATCGTGCATTTGCTGAATTAGCTTTCGAGTGCTGTCACAGGAACTCTTCAAGTAATGGACCTGCACACCTGGATGCAGCTGCAGCCTACATTGCAGAACATTCAGCCTAGGCCACAGCATCCAGCTGCAGCTGAATCAGACGAGATGTTCACCGAAAGTCAGCTTCGACACATGTGGCATTGGCAGGGGCCTTCCGCATCGGAGGGTGCGCAAGTGGCGGCGCTGCGACGCGATCTCACGAGCTTCAGCAGCCACACCTCGTCGGTGCTCACCTCCCTGCAGGTAGATTGCCCTACAAGCTCCGGCAGCGCCGCCCCAGGAAATTTCAAGGGTGTCATGCCCTGCACGCTGATAGAGATATGACCACGGACACCAGGAACATTGTTGCGATCCTTTGCCGTTGTCCTGCACAGACTCAAGGCGCAGGCCATTCCCCTTGACTCCCCTGCCAAATCGGGCAATACACCAGGCATTGGGGTCGCAGGTGCAAGTGGCACAGATCCTGAGCCAGTCTGCTGACAGCATGTGGGCTTCCCGCCGCGCGGGGGCTACCGGCGAGCGCACCTCCGCCTCGCCGGCAAAGCCGCGGCCGGGGTGGCGCTCGCCGGAGCAATGCGCCTCGCCCAGCCGCTGCCGACAGGACGCCGCAGACCAATGCGGTGGTCAAAATTTTGTTGGCGGCGGCGCGACGGCGCCCGCCAGCCGGTCGGCACCAAAGAGCAGGAGCCTGAGGGAGCCGTGGCGGCCGCCAGGCCTGGCGGGGCACTGGCCGGGCAGCCCAGGCGGAGACGGAGGGGACAGCGACGCTGGACTGCAGCCGCGCAACCTGCAGCACGCGTTCTTGGCGGCCGCAGCTGCGGCCGGCGGCTCGCAGACCGCCGGGCAGCTGCCCGAGTTCCGGCAGTCCAGCGGCAGCGGCACGCCGCGGCGGCATCCGGCGCAGGCGCGCGCCGCCGATGAGGCGTCAGACCCCTCGACCTGGGCCAGCGCCCTGCAGGTTCGAAGAATGGGTTCAGATTATCTACTGACGAGTTTGCAATCCCTGCCCATTCCCTTCACCCAGTGCACTTGTTTCACTCTCATACGTTCACACTCAGTTCACGGGTCGACCTGTTATCAACTTTACCCGCCATTGAGCCGCAGCACTTGAGATGCAACTCATCCCGGCTGTCGAACAGACAAGCAATCTTTTCTTGCAGGAGGCACTCTCTGCTCGGCAGTCGCTGGACGCCCTGCTGCGCAGGCGCCCAACCTTCTGGGCGGTGCCGCCTCAAAGCTACCTTGCGTCAGTGGGCAATCGTCAGGAGCAGCACAGCAGCACGCGAGCCGAAGGCAGCGTCTCAGCCAACGGCACTACCGGCAGATCTGCGCCACAAGAATCGTGTGGCACACATGTAGCAGCGCGGAGATCAGCAGCTGTCCATGCGGCAATGCCGGAGGGACCGCGCAGCATTCCAGGGTTCCTTGTGCGCCGCGGCACAGGCAACTGCCCTGCTGCGGCGTCCCAGACCGCCTGATCTCTGGTTATGGAGTTTTGGGGTCGGTGGAGACAGGCTGTCCACTACGGGGCCACATTTGACTCGGTACAAGAAGAGCGAGCAGGATAGAAGAGCACAGATCTGGAAGCAGATTCCAAACAGCAGCAGGGAGCAGGGCAAAATGGTTGTGATGTTCTTGCAGCTGGGATCGAGGGGTGTTTTGAAATCGACAGAAGAAACCACGAAAGCCCACTAAATGCAACACCGCGCCTCACACAGAGAGACATATGATAGTTGTTCCTCTAGATGAGTTGGCTACCTCAGAGTTTAGCGCAAATTGCCAATACAAAGTCTGTCTCGCTGCATGCACAAGGCCAAGTCGTTCTTCTCCCGCCGGCGGAGGCGCGTGCCTCAGACACACTCCCGCTCCCGTTTTTTGCGGCTGCCATCACCAGCCGGCGAAGCCACTTGGTTCAGCGCCCTCCTGACCACATCCCTTCCTGCATCTAGCCATCATCGACCGGCGGCGTTGCGTGCTGCTGCCATTTCCGTCTGCCGGCATGCGGCTGTCATCCGGCAGGGCCGCGTGCCGCAGTCGCTTCCGTGTGCCAGCCTGCCGTCTGGCTCATTATCTTGTCCAGCAGCCCCTGCAGCACGCGATTCTGCAGGCCGAGGAACATTAAAAACTTTAGGGTTGGTCGGATGCAATAGCTTGTTGAGGCGCAAAGCCATCGCCAGGCTGTGCATCCTTAGTGCAGGTGACTTTTGAGCCGTGGTGCACATGCCGCCTCAACATCCTGACAGCAGAAAGCTATCGGAGCATGGAAGTCATCGCGCGGCAGAAAGGATGCACATGCCCTCAATTGCCTCAACTGCTTCAATTGAGGGCATGTGCGCCCGTTCTGTCGCGCGATGTGTGCGCAGGCAAGCACACGATACAGCGTCAATAACAGGGCAGTAAGACACACCGCGCGGTGGCGGCGTCCAGAACAGCCTGCTTCTCGGCCAGCGCCGCCGCTGTTTCCGCGGGCGAAGGCCGCTCGGCGCACAGCAACTCGATCTCTCGCGTGTGCGCCTCCCGCAGCGCCCGCAGCTCAGCCTGCGTGCAGCAAGCATAGGGGTTTGGGAGGGAGTGGGGGCTGACACGGATGGCAGCTACAGGAAGGTACAACCAACAGCTCGGGCGCCGCCCTTGCTGCGGGAATGGGTGCACAACTTGAGTGTCTTCACGAACGCCCAGGCCTTGCAGAGTTTTGGGCAGACAGCTGACTAAGACATGCATGCACGTATTCTCAGCCACACCTGGGCAGCTGTGGCCTCTGCCGCGGAAGCGGCAGCGGCCTGCTGCGCCGATTGCTGCACACTCTCGATTTGGCGTGCAGCGTCCTGCGCGTCCCGCTGCCGGCCCCGCCTCTCCTGCAGCGTCATGCATCGCGTGAACGGAAAGCATACTCTCCAGGCTGCTGTAATGGTCATCAACGCGGCCAAAGTCAGCAGTCACCTGCCACCTGCTGAACCGCTTTCCGGGTGGTCGCATGGGCGCAATAGTGCCTACGCTTGAAATAATCTTCGAAACAGGACCTTCGTGCAGGACTTTCGAACTGCAGCCTCGAATCAGAAGCGCGCCTGTGCCAGCTCTTGGGCCTGCGCCGCCAGCCTGGTGGAGGTATCCGCGGCGGCAGACTCCGCGGCGCTCAGGTCGCTGCTCATGGCTTCCAGAGCGGCCTGCAATGGCATCAAACAACAATGAACTCAAGAAGCAATGGCCTGTGGCATGCGCATACTATCACAGGCAAGCGTGCCACTTTCAATCGTGCTTCGCCAGGCTGCCTAGATTATGGTAAAAACTTTGTGTAAGGTCTGCCTGGGTGCAGGCCAGGAGGCAGGAGCAGAGAGCGCCTCGGTTTCTGAAGGGACGGCACCTGAAATACTTTCAGTTGCCAGGACATCAAAACGACCAAGGACCTGGCAGGTGTGTGCAAGAAGAGTGTGCAGCCCCCACCTTTGCGACTGCTGCCGACTTTTCTGCAGCATCGTTGCTCCGGAGTGCCTGCAAGCCTTCCTCCTCCAAATCGCGGTTTGCAGCCTGCAGGGTCGCAGCCTTCGGGCCCTAGAAACGTATCCAGGTGCGTGCTTGCAGGAGGAAGAACATCACTGCATGAACTGGATGAAATATGCGGAAGTATGTGTGAGCGCCAATAGTGTCCAATGGTGCAGCATAGCGAGAAGTTGACTTGGAAAGTAGCGGGAGTCAGTAGACTGCGAGCAGCATCGCCAACAGCAGCCAGTCGGACAATGTTACGTCCACAGCAGTCCAGTCAGGCCATGCGTGCAACAAACAGCAAGTGCCAGCGCACGTCGGCTCTGGCGGCGCAACGGTCAGCACTAGCCAGCTCAGTCCGCAGCCTGCCGTTTTCTCGCGCCACGGCATCGCGTTCCACCGCCTGCAATCATCACGCGACGCAAGAGTGATGCGCGTGAGGTGCGTCTGCGCCGTGTGCCACCAGGCCTGGGTAGGCACCAAAGCACGGCAGTGAAGGCCGCCACATCCCGGCGGCAGCCGCTGGTCAAGCGCATCACAGGGTGGAGCTGCTGCTCTGACAGCTGTTCACACCCAACTCCCTCGCCTGGGCATCAAGCATTCGTATGAAGTACGAGCATGATGGAAACGACAAGCACGTTGCAACAGGCACCTGGCCGGGCGGCACCGCAAGCCGGCGCTGCAGCTCGGCCACACGGGCGCGCAGGGCAGCGGCGTCCGCCTCGGCGGCCGCTGCGGAGCGGGCCGCCTCAGCACGCAGCTCCGCCAGCTTCTCGTCGTGCGCCGCCTGCATGCGCAGGATCCAGACGCCGTCGCGTTTGTGCGCTCGCGCCAACCCCGCCAGCAGGTCTGCCGGGTCCAGCTGCAGCACAAATCCAAATTCTGAGCAAATGTGTCTTTGAGCGATGCGCAGTACTTCTTGTCCACCCGCGCCACATTATTAGGGTAGTTGTAGGTATTTCTGGAGTGCCAGCCACACCGTCAGATTGGCAGGGTGATGCTCCATCTGCAGCAGAGTGAACTTGCCTTGTCGCCATTCTATTGGCATTCCAAGTTACATGAAAGTGCACGCGCGTCACCGCCGCCAGTAGGTCCGCCGGGTGGTCCTCCAGCTGCTATCCACATTCAGCACATCCTAACACTTGTGTAGATCAGAGGTTTGTAAGTGTTTTGTTCGGTGGTGACTCGATTCGTGAAGCGATGCAAATAAACACATGAAAGCCTGAAGCCGACTGATAAGGCTTGATTTTCTATGAGGAAGGACATGTCCTTGGCAGCAGCAGCTCAATTTGCCGCGGAAAGTAGTGTTACTGGAACGGCGGGAGGGAAGACGGAGTGTGACGCCGCCAAGCTACACAGGCTGTGATGTGGAGAGCCTAGCTCATCGGCAGCCGCAGTGGCAAGCTGCACAGTACAGCACACAGTACACGGGAATGGCGCGCCTGCTGCTGTGGGTGTGCGCGGGCTGTCGGCGGCGCCACGGCGGCGACGTCACCGCGGATGAGGCTCAAGCTGACCTCCCCCGGCCAGCCAGTGCCTCCGCGACTGGCTGCTGCCGCCGCCGCCGCCGCCGCACCAGTAGCCTGTCGCCGTGGCTGCACCTGGCCACGCCCGGGGGGACCAACGCGCGGCCCTGCTGCCTCCGCTCCGTCATGCTGCCGCGGGCGAGACGCCGCAGCCGCGTCCGCCGCCGGCATCGTGGCGTCGTGCCTGTCGTGCGGCGTGCCGCCGCTGCTCAGCCCCTCGCTCTCACTGCGGCTGAGCGAAGGCGCAATGTCCGCCGACGGATCTGCCAGCAGCCCCACAGACGGGTGCATCAGTGCTGGTGGACAGTGTCTTCTGATGCGCACGCTGAGGAAACGATTGGCGACAAGACAGATGAGGCTGTTGCGCGTGTGACTTGCTGCAGCATAGCATAAACCACCAGACAGGGATAAGTCGCAGCTCCAAAAGAGCAAAGGGCAACACAGCCGTATGGCAGATGGAGAACACAGGCAGGTGGAGCACGGGTTGTAATTAAAACGCACCTGCCGCCTGCACGGCCACCAGCGCCAGCTCTCGCAGCAGGCCGGGAGGCGTTGGAGTGAGCGGGTTGCTGCTGGGCGACGCCGATGTCCACATCTGCAGCGCCAGCCGCTGCCCCGGCGTCATGAACATCCCTGCGGCGCGGACAGAAGGAATGACGGCTAGCACCGAGCACGCTCCGCACTGTCTGATGGACAGGACCTGCGCACCTGCCTCGTCACGCTTGTAGCAAACCAGATACGTCTGGTTCCAATGGACAAACACTAGATGTGACATTACAAAACATCCCGGGTGCTCATCCGTATTGCGGCCTGATGGCGCCACAGGAACGCTGTTAGCAGGCCACCGGTCCTGCAGCAAGCCCGATTGCCGCGCCGCGGCCGCACACAGCTGCGCCAGGGAGGGCGGGCCGTGCTGCGGCTCCGCCGCTGGCACCGCCTGATGCCGTTCCGCTGCTGGCGGCTCCGCAGCTTGCGGCGGCGCCGCAGGTCTTGCCGCCGACCTGCCGCCGGGCGCCCGCGCCGACAGGCGCGTCCCAAGCGCGCAAGGACTGCCGTGATTGGGGGCTGTAAAGCCGGGCCGTGATGCCGGCAGTGCAGCTGCGTCTTGCGGCTGCGGCGGCGGCGCAGCGCCACCAACGGTCGATTGGTGCCGCCTCGGCACCATCGCGTGCAGATCTGTCGGCGCGGCCGCGGGGTCGGACGCGAGGTCCACGAGACGCCTCTGACGCTGGGTCAGACGCGGCGCCGGTGCCTCGCGAGGCGATTTGGTCTGCCGGCGGCTTGCCGGCGCCGCGGCCGCCCCGGCTGCTGCCTCCGCGGCCTTGCGCTTCTTGTTCTTGCTGCCAGGCGGGCGGCCGCGACGCTTCGGCGCCGCGTCTTGGTCTGCCATTTCTGCTTCTGCCGTCGCCGCGCTCTGCCGGGCGCCCGTGCCTGGCGGCCTGCCCCTGCGCTTTGCCGGCTGAGCGGGAGCGCCATTGGCGGGCGTGTCAGCAGGGGGCTGGACATGGTGTTCGTCCGTCTGCTGTCGTCCGCGGCCGCCGCTGCCCGTGAAGCCGCCGAAATAAGTTCCAGACTGCGCCGCAGGGCCGCAAGCGAGGCTTGCGTCGCTCGGCCGCCGCCGCTCATCGTCGCTGCTGACTGCTTGATTGAGCGTCCGTCTGTTGAGCATGGACGCCTGCACGCTCTTTGTTATCCAGCCCACTCACGCCTAAAATTCGCGTTCTCGGAGAGAACCTGGCCGCTTGTGACACTGATCCACCAACATCAGTAGCGCTACTGCAAGTCATCAATTTGGTAGCGGAGGAGCAGCTCGGCATGTCTAAAAAACAGGCCCAGGTGACTGCAGCGAATGATGCAATAAATTCAACAGTGACCAGCCGGGACGGCAGCAACGCACACCTGGTGCAGGATCAGTGCGGCATTGTGTGCAGCATCCATGTTCTGGCGCCGCACCCAGCTGAGCCTGCATCACACGTGACAGATGGATGTGAGGGACTCATGACGGTCAGAGAACGATGGCTGTATGTTGTAAACGGGTTTCAACAACAAAGCCACCACAAGGCCAGACGGCCGAAGAGGTGCGGAGGAACAAGTGTAGTACAAGGTTCCGAGCCAAGTCGCCACAGGCCAGCAGATGAGGGAGACACTCCCAGATATATATTTTACAATCAGGCAGTCAAGGCAATGGGGGTGCAAGCAATCATCAGCAAGGCTCCGGAAGCAGAGACTGAAAATTTACTGAGTCCAAATATTGCAGATTGCGGACGGCTTCGATAGATTCGCGTGCGGCGCCCACAAATGCACCTCTCATGCAGACAATGTTTGCTGTAGTGCTGGTGATTTCTTGCCGAGATCTTTGCCTGGAACAACTCTGCTGCACTGCTGTTCACGAACAAGTCTGGGACGCGTGAAGGTTTACAATTAGTTTGGGACTCTGACATTGGGACTCTCACACAGGGGGGGCGTGTCAGCGTTAACCTACTGAACCTGATGACACAGAGTTAATTCGACGCAATTGAAACAACTGACATCACGTGGGACTTAAGGGGACTATGATAGCGTGCCTTGGAAACCAGGGGAAGCAAGCCCGTGTAAAGCTCTAAGTAGGAGCAGTCAGCAGCTGCGCTCTGAGAGAGCACGACATGCTTTTGCTTGCTGAATACTTCCCTTATTGAAACTAAAACAGTTGCGGCCTCCGGCACAGGGCCTCGAGGCTACATGCACTTGCCTGAGATTCCCACTTTCCACTGGCATAAGCCATGATACCGGTATTCGAGAAATTCGGATGTGTCAATGTGTCAGCTGACTGTGGCAATGTGTTAGGAGGTCAGTGAGTCACGAGTCAGTCCTTTCAAATTAGGCTGATTCCTAATATGATTATAGCACAACTACACTCAAGGGCCCAACCGTGGTTGATACAGTGCAGGACCAGGAAGCTTTCCGCCCCAATCGGGGCGATTGCAATCGCCGCAAAATTAATTGACAATACCATGCGCGATCGCAGGTTCTTACTACAAAGAATCTTCAATACTCGCACTGCACTTTCTATAGGCTCCAAAAATCAATTTACCTTGGAATAGGCTGAAGTTAGGACCGGTTACGGTTAAGGTTTCCAGTTACTACGGTTAGTCACTGATTCGGGAACGCTGTGATGTAGTGAGCCCCCAGGAGGGTGTAGGAAGTGCGCGAGGTATATGGGGCGTGGAGGCCAGGGAGGGGGAGCACGTGGCTGTGACCTGCCGGTTCCTTGGAGATGTGGA
>JAABUL010004459.1_pt1 | contig 18728 bp, 13 predicted proteins | sample 5559151 | NCBI WGS metagenome assembly JAABUL01 (sample SAMN10711876, study PRJNA513368) | rock metagenome | isolation source: Antarctica rocks | place: Antarctica: Victoria Land, Pudding Butte sud | reverse complement strand
GAAGGTGCGGTTGTATGGGAGTTTTGGAGGGAAGGGGAGGGAGGAGGTGGGGGATCCTTATTATGGGGGTGGGGAGGGGTTTGAGGTTGCTTGGGAGCAGATGGGGAGGTTTGCGAGGGGGTTGGTTTGGGATATTGAGGGGAGGGGGAAGGGGGAGAGGGGGGAGGAGCAGGAGGGCGGCGGTTGAGGTTGTGGAGACGCTGGGACTGTTTGGCCACGGGGTGAAGGGCTTGGGGAGAGGTGTCTCGCCCTTCCTGGGCACATTCTGAAGGTCTGGACCGCGCGCTCTATGGCCAGCGAACACAGCATGGCCAGGAACGCCAGAGTACGGCGTCTCGACCGCACGATCGAGGTCAGTGAGGATCAAGTGCATTCGCTGACCACCAGCATGATTAACCGGAACTTCGAGAGCGCCATGCTGCGGTGAGCATCACCCAACTCTAACCATCTCTCTCAAACCACTTCGCACACGCCTTCCTATGCCTCTCGAAGCTCTTATCGAAGCTCATGACCCTATCATACAGGTCACCACCCTTGTCCCTGGCGCAAAGAACGGAAACGATCAGCATGACATCACAAAATCTAAGACGGAAGTGCATCACCAAACTCACAACTTCCCCGAAAAAACACCACAACCCCCCCCCAGCACGAAATCCGCAAACCCCACCTCCTGCCCCCCCACAAACTCCCCCTCCCGTTCCCTCAACACCCCCCTCAACTCTTCCACCGCCCTCACCAACCCCTCCCCCTCCCACGCCTCCTCCGCCATAACCTCCGACGCTCCCAACTCCGCCAACGCCATTCCAAACTTCACCTCCCGCGTCCGACGGAAATAATCCGCGCTCCGCTCCCCCAACACCATCTTCGGCGGCCGCGGCACTATCACCGCCGCTAGCGCTGTAATCAACGCTATCACCGCCGCTTGCGCGCGATCGATCGCCGCACCCTCATGCATGTGTAAGCTCGGCTCCGGGTAGAGCTTATCGAGGGCTAAGGCGATGGCGCGGGAGTCCATCACGTAGCTACCATCCGGGAGACGGGTTGCCGGGGCGGCGTAAAGCCAAGGGCTTTCGGAGACGGGGTTGGAGGGGATGCCGAAGGAGGAGAAGGTGGGGGCGAGGTCGGGGTATTCGATCCAGAGGGTTTGGTAGGGGAGGGATTTGAGGTTGAGGGCTGCGCGGGCTTTCCAGGTGTTGGGGTTCCAGCATTGCGGGTGAGGGGAGCGGGTGGGGAGGTCGTAGAGGATGATCTCTCCTGCCATCTTTGGTAGGAATGTGGTGCTGAATCCTTGGACGGGACGATAGCTACCTTACTGTTTATCTGTTTGGGAGCTGGGAAGCACTATGGCCGATGTCGTCGGTGGGATTCTGAGATCTATACGAAGCATCTTGGCTTGAGGTGGGGAAGCAAGACTAAGGTAGGAAGTGAAGTGATTTTGTTCGGCCTTTCGCTCCTTCCCGATTCGGCACAACCTTACTAGGAGTTTGTAGCGATTTCAAAGATGAATACAGGGCTTGTACGGATTCAAAACTATCGTAACTACATCAGCTGAAATGTTTTTACACTCAATATACACAGGCCGTTAAAAGTTGCCGTCTCCATTTGTACTTTACCAATTCACTTCCACCTTGAACGTGTCTCTAAGACGGCAAGCTTCGTCGTATAAGCAGCCGACCGAGCAGCAACACCAGACACTTCTTCCCGCATCACGACCGCTTGAACAGCTTCTGGAAGAACGACGGCGTCCGCTCCTCGAGCACCGGCCGGAGAGGTCGAGAGTCACTTTCCCTGCGACTCCGCGCCGGGCGATCTCCATCTGAGCGAGAGGAATGGTGTCGATGTCGACGATGAGATTTACTCCCGCTTGAGCTTGGTGGCCTGCCATCACTTTCTTCCTTCCTGGCTTCAGTAGGTGCTTCTACAGGGACCTCCCGACTGGCATCCGCTGCAGCCGGCTGCTCTTTCGGAGAACCACGCAAGAGAGGCGAAGCATGCACCGACTCTGCGTTCGCAAGCCCAGGCCCTTTCGCCAACGCTGGCACTTTCGACTCTCGCTTCGACCTTGTTCGTTCTTCGTCTCGATCTCGATCCCGATGGCGTCTTCGCTTGCTTTCACTCTCCCTCTTCGCATCAGCTTCAGCCATTGCTCGAAGCTGTCTCGCTCTCTCCTCAAGCTTCTCGGCATCCCTCTGATGTCGACGGATGCGGCGTTCCTTTTCTTCCTGTCGTCTCCGTCGATCATCTTCTGCAGCGCGTGCTGCCTCTTCCGCTTTTCGTGCTTTCTTTCTTCTCCGGCGCTCTTCGTCCTCTTCAGTAGTCGAGTATCGACTTCTTCGATCACGGATGCGGGTTTCTTCTTTGCTGCTTCGTTTCCCGCTAGTGTGCGGCTTCTCTAATACTTTGGTGTCTTCAAAGACGTGATCGAGCGATCGCTTGCTATGCGGTCGCTCCCAGTGAGCTGCCTTTCGTTTTGAGGAGCCGCCTGAGCTTGTTTTGCTCAGGTTTGGAGAAGGTGGCGCTTCTGGCGCTGGCTCCTCTATCGCGACCTCTTTCGTTTCGACGTTGTCAGCTTCAGCATTAACCACATCAGCAGGAGGTGGTTCTGATGGCAGGCCATCATCTGGTGCAGTCTCGGGTTCCGCAGCCTCTGCTGCTGGTTGTGGCTCTGCTTCTGCTGCTGGAACTTCTTCGCCAGGCGTAGAATCGGCAGGCGCAGATTCAGGAGTTGGTTCAGCACTGTCAGTTGGCGGCGCTGCAATGTCTGCCCCATCTACCGGCGCCGTTGGGACTTCTCCGGTGACGGGTTCATCCTTTGGCGGCTCAGGAAGAAGATCATCGCTCGGTGGTGCCAGCACAGGTTCCTCCTCCGTAACAGGCGCTGCATCTTCGATGACGACTATTTCGGCCACTGCTTCGCCGGCAACTGCTTCGCCGGCCACTGCTTCGCCGGCCACTGCTTCGATGGCTACTGCGTCCTCAGCTGGAGGCTCGACTGTGTCACTTGGTGCTGCCTGGTCATCTAGGTCAGCCTCTTTGTCAGTGACTTCAGGCACTTCTATTTCCTCTTCCTTCGCATCACCAGCTCCTGTACTCTCCGTTTCATTCACCTCGGGAGAAGGTGTGGGGTCGTCTGTTGTGGCATTACTTTCATCTGCCTCAGTCTCATCCTTGTCGCTGCCTTCAAGCTCAACAACGCTGTCGATAGGGCTCGTAGCCTCTTCAGAAGACGTACTTCCATCTTCTGCGGAGACGCCATCATCCAATGTGGCGGTATCAACTGCATCGTCTGTCGTTTCAGGAGCAGCGTTCGCACTTTCGTCGGCAGTTTCGGTAGGGGCCGATGCGTCTTCAGGCACCTTGCCGCTGTCCAAGGTGACTTCTTCAATCGCGGCGAGGTCATCTTTGGACTGCTCCAAGTCTGGAGTGGCCACATCCAGTATGTCAACAATGGGCGGCTCTGAGGATTCGGTTTCATCTGCTTCGGCTGCAGCAGGCTGCAAATCTGCCGTGGTCTCGTCTGGAGGTGCTGGAGTCTCGTCTGGGATGTCATCGATGGAGACATCTGGAATGTCGAGCTGGACCGGGGCCCCTACGTCTTCAATAAGCTCCGGTGGCGGTCCAAGGTCTTTCATCAAGTCGTCGAGGCTTGGAAACCCTGCCGGAACGACAATACCAAGGTCGATCGGCGGAGGCACACTTTCTTTTGTTTTGCTCTTCGATTTCTTCTTCTTCGACTTTGGTTTTCCACCGTCCTTTTGCGGCTCCTCCAGGATCACCACGTCAGCGGGAGGTGGTGGTGGAATCCCAGGTAATGACTCTGCCACTGGAGCCTCCGTAGGCGTCTCGACAACCACGGCTTCAGCGGGTCCGTCTGTATCTGATTTTTCGGTATCGTTGTTGTCGTCTTTGCCTGCAGTGGTCGTCTCGATACTGACTTCCGCAGAAGATTCAGGCAAATCTGTGGCTCGTTCGCTGATGTGGTGCTCGTTATCTTGCGCTTGCAGCTCAGCTGGAGGATCAGCTGCATCATCGACGTCGAAAAAGCTTCCAGGTACCGCGAGACCTCCGATATCATCAGTGACAGCAGGCTGCTTTTCGACCTCAATCACCGCAATCGGCGGTTCAGGCTCAACAACGACGACCTCAGGCTCAGAAGGTGGTGGCGGCGGTGGTGGCATCATGGCAGGGTCATCACCAAGCATCGCTAGTACATCGTCTGGCAGGCTATCGATAGCAACCGCGATCTTCTTCTTCTTGCTTCTGGTGCCTTTCGCAGACTTCTTCTTGCGAGGCGCGGTTTCGGGAGTGCCTGGGGCAAACGATACTCTTCTCTCGTCGCCAGGACTTTGTTCGTCCATAATGATTACGACTTCAGATGCCGGGTCATCCTGGCCAGTAGTCGGTGGTGCTGGCTCTGGATCCGAAGTGATGATATCCGACGGAGCCTCCATAGTGTCGAGTGAGATTTCTGGGTTGCTTTCGGTTGGTAAGTCGTCCGAGACTTCTGCGATGGACGGTTGTACCACGTCCTCGGGATCTAAGACGGCAGCTGGGTCGCTCTGTTCGTCAGTGGCCGACGGAACTGATTCAAGCGTCTCGTCAGACACCACAGTAATCGGTGCGTCGGCAGTCGCACTTTCTTCAATCTGTTGAGTGGGCTCTGCTGGTGGCGGATAGTCTGCAGGTGCCTCTGGCTCTGTGTCTGCAGTCTCTGTTACATCTTTGCCGTCATCTGCTTCGTGGTCTTCGGCGTGAGGTAATGTGGCAGCGTCTACAGAAGCTTTCGTATGTGAGCCAGCGCCCGAGACTGACAACAACTCATACTTACAATCTGAACCCTTTGACTCTACTTTGCCATCGTCGCCAGAGTCTTCGTCGTCTGTTGGTTGTGGCAGATCATCATATCGAACCCTGTATTGCGGGATAAATGGTTTCGCTGCGTCTTCAGGAGATACGAATGGCGTCTGTCGTCCACCTCTGGCTGGATGAACACTGAGAGAAGGATCGCGCCAGGTTGAGATGGAGACCTGCTTCAGACCATATCGTTTCTTAATGGCGTCGAAGCTGGCGGCAGACATTGTGCCGAGGACCGCTTAGTACGTGCAGGCCTGCGGGCTGCCGGAACAAAAGGTAGGGCGAGCTAGAATAGAAAAGAGTTCCAACGTTTGACGGGAAATATGAATGAAAGTTGTGTGACGTGAGACTAATATGAGGTAGGGGTACATTACTTACTTACTGTAGACGTCTTGAAGTCCACGGCCATCGTGGGATGCACAGACAATCGACGGTACCACATGCTTGGGCATCTCGGCTCAACGATGAGTCCCACCAACGAGAGACTATAGTAACGATGGGCGTTCCAATGGGCGCGGGCTCGCTGACTGAATCTGAGGAAGACTCCGAAGCGACAAAACCCGACTCCTACCCTTGCGGCAAGAACCTTGAAAGCTAATTACAGACATCGACCGGGCTATAGCGAACGCGGTGCCCAGCGGGTAGGTGAGATGAGATGCGTGAACCACTTAGCGTGTACCGGCAGAGTTGTGGAACCACGTTCATCCAAACGGCAAGGACGTTATATAAATCGTGGGGTGTTGCATCGGTCTAAGGACGTTCGTCCAGACCAAGACAGAATAGCCGTACGCCAGCGTGGGAGGAACAGATGAAGTCGGGCAGCTCTGCAGAAGTGGTCGAGTCCGATAGGTTGTAGGCGGCCGATGGTTCCATGTTGCCGTGCCCTGGGTTTTCAAAGGCTGTAAGTGGCCGTCTTGCACCAATGGCAGCATTCTGGTCAACGAGAGCCACTCATGCTGCCAGTGTAGCCAATGGCTCGGTAGGCTGATGGTACAGTGCTCTGATGGGTCAAGATTGATGAGCTACATTACCTACGTGGCAGCTTGAGAGCGTTCGAAGGTTTGGGAGAACCAGAGCTAACATAAGGTTTTCGGGCCGCTGCGACGGACCGGCTCCCGCCCTACCATCGCTCCTTCTCCTTCCTCCGTCGCTGAGGTGTTGTGCTTCCCGTGAGAGTTAGCAGCAACAGCCTCATTGACTTTACAACGTGGCACTTACGTGGCATACCTTGACAGTCTGTCTGCTGCGTCCTTGTCATAGGATCCGTGAATTTACCATGACCCTTAGTAGAGGACTGCCCACAGGGTACCGAGCTGGGTCAATGAAGAAGACGAAGGAAGAGATGTTCAAGCTGCCAATCGATACTCTTCTGGCCTAAGAGACGACGCGAGGGAATCCTGAAGCGTAAGGACTATCCAAAGCTAGCAGTCGCGAATGCTGCAAGGAGTTCAATAGATACTTTTGATCGTTCCTCCTTTCATGTCGCAGTGGGGGCCCCATGTACCTTAGGTGGGATCCTCCGGAGACCAGGAGCCAGTGTTCTACCATCACCAGTTCAAGACACGTCTTGGACGCCCTGAGAAGAACCAAGACTGTGACAGAGCGTGTGATCGCGGCCTCCGGGATATGACTGTCATTTCTCCATATAATGAACGGTGCCCCCGAGCGCATACACGTTGACGTCGCCAGTTACGTGTCGCGGCAGCAGCTCCACCGTGTTGTGAGCCAAGCGAAGAGTGATTTGAGATGATCGGTGATCGCCGTTCAGGTGAGATGAAGGTGATGAGTGATCCTAACCACCCGACGAGAATGAGTGTTACTTGCTCGGCATACTCTACTGCGCTGACGCTGAACAACAATTGACAGATTCATGTCTCTGGTCATATCATACCATCAGCATCGTGCAGCTATACAGTTGGCAGTGCTCTTATAGCAACACGACGACAGCGGAAAGGGGCCAGCTTCCATCGAATCTCGCCTCATTTTTACCACTGCTGGATTGCTCAGCAGCACAATAAATCAATGTAATCATTGCCGGTCGAGCGCCTTAGCCTGAACTACGACTTCCTGCTCATTCAGCATATGTTGCGGACGCTTCTCGTGGCATCCAGCTTAGTAAAGATAATTCCCTGGATTTCATTACAAGGAGATAAGTAATACTGCAAGCTTACAGCAACGTCAGTTTGTGGATCTACTCCGGTTCCAGCACTTGGGGCGTTTCTCGTTGTTCGTGGGAGTTCCAGCAACAATTGACACCAATGGCACCAGCACTCGAGAATCAGGACGACAAAATGAGAAGCCCGGAGGTTGAGGAAGGCAATGGTACGACCGAATGGAGTCCGTGGAAGACAGAGCTCGACTCTCCATCCAGCCCTCTCGGTGTGGGTGCTACACAATCCGAAGACATTCTGCAACGCCATGTAACGGCCAGCTCGCACATATCCATCAGTCCCGGACGCCAGACTGCTGTCATGATCCTCATCACCCTGACACAGCTTTGCCAAATGTAAGTCGTGGTATTGACTGCGACCCCAGAGCACAAATGTCGACAACGAGCTGAGTTTAGCCACGTTCAAGGTACCCGTACGGTCTAGGTATTGGCTCTGGACTCTCCGTCGCCAACTCGGTCCTAAACAACACCCAGCACTCCACACAGATCATCGCACCATGCGATCGGCTCCAAGTGCAAGCCGCCGGAGGCTGGATTGCCGCATCCTATCCTCTCACATCCGGGACCTTTGTTCTGATGGGAGGCCGTTTAGGAGAAGTATATGGTCACAAAGCTACTCTTACTGTTGGATGTATCTGGTGGGTCATCAGGCACCTTGCATCTGGCTTTGCACCCAACCTGGTCGTCTTGTGTGTCTTCCGAGGCCTTGCAGGTATGGGTGGGGGCTTTATGGTCCCTAATGCCGTGCCTTTGTTGGGCATTACACTTCCACCGGGCAAGAAGAGAAATCTGGCATTCGGCATGTTTGGCGCTATGGCACCTGTAGGAGCGGCGGGCGGTTCGGCCGTTGCGACCTTATTCGTCCAACTCACCGAATGGAAGTGGGCGTTCTTCTTTGCGTGAGGCCCCTACAATTTTCCTCACCACGTACGCGCGGCTGACTCCAGTGCTTGAAGTGCTGTCTTGGGCACCCCCGTATATGCGTCTGTACTTCTGCTCATTCCTTCGGACATCGCAGCAGATCCGCAAGGGAAGATAGACTGGCTCGGTGCTTACCTTGGAGTAGCGGGATTACTTCTCTTCAACTTTGTCTGGAAGTGAGTGTGCCCTCAGCAATATTGTTACTTTGAGCTTTTCGATAGACTAACAAGAAGGCAGCCAAGCGCCCGGTGTTGGATGGTCGACACTCTACATCTATGCCTTACTCATTGTCTCGGTCATCCACATCGCAGGATTCGCAATATGGGAGTCTAGATTCGCGTTCTCCCCAATCCTCCCTTTTGACATCTGGGGAGCTCCTTCTTTCGCTCTACTCCTACTTACTGTGTTCTTCTCCTTCATGTCGATGGGTATCTTCCTGTGGTATCACGGTGCGAGGAGACTCGATCATCCTGACTGCCGCTTACTACCAGCCGCTTACAGTCGCTGGAACAGCCGCAGCTTTTCTGTCGGCGTGGCTCGTGCCTAGGATCCCAGCTCAGCATATCGTTGCTATTGGTAACGCAGGTACGTCACCACCATGATGTACAGCATTGATTGCTTGCATTCAGTCTCGGGCGCTGATCCGCTCTGCAACAGCATTGATTGTAGCCAACATACTGTTGGCTACGGTACCGAAAGGGCAGATATACTGGGCTCAACTCTTCCCAGCCCTGCTCGTCTCCGCATTTACCGTCGATTTGATCTTCGCAGCCTCCCAGGTCATCGCATCTGGCAGCGTGAACCGCAAAAGACAAGGTGTTGCCGCCTCACTCATCGGCACTCTGCTCACCTATGGCTTGAGTACGGGACTCGGATTCGCCGGTACCGTTGAAGCGTATACCAACGATGGCGGACATGACATGAGGGCAGGATATCGCAACGCCAACTGGCTTGCTGTCGGTCTCGCAGGTATTGGCCTGGTCATGTCCATCACGTTCCTTCGAGTACCAAAATCGACGCAAGAAGGTTGGGAGAAGAAGTAAGGACCTAAAAATATCCGAGGGCTTGTATTTACTCCGTTGCTGAGCATGCTTACCACCATGAACGCCTCGCTGTTTATACATCAACTTCAAGAATGCAAAACCAACGCAATGAGAGCTCGCTGTGACGCAGTTCCCAAACACTCCACGCTATGCCAATGGAAGAGCAGAATCAATCGTATATCTCCAACGGCGCCAGTTGGTCTATGTTGTAAAGCCAGTTACCACCCCTCTCCTCCTTTTCCAGCCTGTATCAGAGACACACGTCAGCAAGTAAGTCCAAACCAGCACAGCCACCAGCGATACGTACCAATCGTAAGGCCAAAGCACCAGGTGTCCCTGAATCAAGTTCAAGAGCGCCTCCGCTTCCTCTCTACCCATCACTTCCTCCACATGCGGACGCCCACTACTCTTCGTAGTGCCTCGGCGCCTGCGCTTCAAGCTGCCGGAGGTGTTTGTATTCGATTGTGTCGCAGTGGTCTCCGAGGCATTGTTGACATCTTTTGAAGACGTGTTTTCGGAGTACTGTACTGTTTTCCTGCCTTCGGCACCAGCGAAATCCTCTTCCTTCACAGCCTGCTTCTCGTCGATCTGATCAGAGGTGGGCCTCTGTGCTTCTGACTGTTCTGCCTGATCGGCCTGCTTCTGCGCCTCGTTCCCGTCCATCGGTGCTGGTAGAGGCGAAGGCACAGCGGTAGGCACATCGGAGGCGCCCGACGTCGGCGAGCTCCGAGCAGTACGAACCTCATTCGCTTTCTCGTCTTCGTGCATTTGCTCCACGTGTGTAGGTTCCTCAGCCTTGCTTCCAGGTCTCAGCTTGTCGACAAGTCCGCTGAATACGCTCTTCGATCGTGCTCGCCCACTAGCATCCGGGCTGGCGATGCTGTCAGCGATCTTGCCCGCAGCCTCGCTGAGCGTAGAAGCTGCCTCGGTGCCCCCAGATCCAGGCGGCCCGGACTTATCGGGCGCGTCTTTGGGAGACTTTGGCGTGCTCTGTCCAAGTCCCTGCGACTGCATGAACCTTTCGTTGTAAGTGTTGAATTGTTCGTATGTGCGCCAGTCGGTGACTTCGCTGTCCGGCATACATCTGAAGACTGCTCGATAGATCTTTGTGTTGTTCTCGGCGACCGCGTGCCAGATGTCATAATAGAAAGTTGAGACTAGTGGGTCAGTCATACAGTCCTCGTTCACCTCAGGCCGGCGAAGAGTGTGAAACAGAGGGTTGACGAACTTCCCGCGACTCGGTAGACTCGAATCGCCTCGCGTGAGTGCCGGACCGCCGATATCTGTGTCGTCTATGACAGGAAGCTCGGGGAGTTGATGGCGAGGAGCCAGTCCGAGAGCGTGAGTGTCCGTCCTTTCTGTCAGATATGGCGGCAGGATTGAAGGCATTTCTTCGAGCTTCTTCTGCTCCTCCTGCAAGACCTGCTTTGTATTTTCCTGCTCCTCCATACTCCGTACACGCTCGGCGTCAGGAGCATCCTTCTTGAGCAGAACTTCGCGGCCGTGCGCATCGACGAATGTGTCGGTCAAAGCAACGTCACCAGCGTCGACTAGAGCCCTCATATTGTCAAAGCCGAAACCATCGACATCAAGATCATGCTCGTGCTCCTTTTTCTGGATAGCCGTCTCACGGCGGTCCGCAGCTGGCTGGACTCCCAGACTAGTCGTAGACCCACCTCTTGTAGTGCCGTCGAGCCCATTGCTGGCATTTCCACCTGAGCTAGAGCTGGCGTCCACCTTATGATCCATTTTATGAGAGGCGGCTAGTGGCTTTGTGGGCGCTTGCGGCGGGCTGGAAGCTGCAGCAGAGAAATAGTCGACCGCTTCCTGACTCTTGGTGAACTCTGCCCGGTAGATCCGCGCCATCTCGGCATCTTGCTCTTCCCGCTCACGCGTTGCTTGCTCGCGTCGATACACAGCATCGACATCTATGCCCAGGTGTTCTCGCATCAACCTCTTGCGAAGGGTGTGCGCAAACTCACCAACCTCAAATGCTTCACCACCCATGAACGATGGGATCATGCGCATGTCAGTGACGATGGCCGCGACTTCTGAGTCTCGAGAGCCCAACATCGATCGCTCGTTGATGTTCGCTGATCCAATAATGACTGATCGGTCATCAACGACCATGCACTTTGCGTGAATGTACAGCTGCTCGGTGGTCAAGCACTTCCGCGGACCAATCTTGCCCCATTGTCGTAATGCATAAAAGCGAATGTAGTCTTCGGGATGTATGCCCATTTCTCTCAAACGGCCAAAGATGCTCGTCTCGCCACGGCAGATGGACCGGAACTGACACTGCATGATCAGTCGTATGCTGGTCCCATCTTGGCTGTCGACGCTGTTCTGGAACCCAGGCATGAGAGGGATGATGATACAGGCACCCCAGTCCTCGCCTTCCTCATGAGCACGAATGATGCGTTCGACTAGTGCATCGCCGATCTTATTGTGGATCGTGGCTCCCTCGACAACGCATGAGGTAATGAAGAACTGGTTCTCGATGTACACGAAATGCTGGCTCGTCTGGATGAGGTGGCAGTAGGCGTTCATTATGCTGTGCTCCGTCTTGCCAGGCGTGCCAATGCTCCATGAAGAACAGCTGCGTAGTATCTGCACTTGGCAGGAGCCAGTCATGCCCAAGTTGTCGAGCTCCAGCTGTTCGTACTCCGGCGGAGGGATTAGGATAGGCGTCGGTCGTGATGGTATTCTCGACCGCAGGATGTAGTTCCATCGCTGCACAAAGTGCCGTCCAACATCACGTGCGGGCTGACCAACAAGCTGCATAGCGATATCATGCCATGGCATCCTTGGCACCTTAGTGCGATCGTACATCTCCTCGTATGGTCTGTCCAGCGCATAGAAATCCTGCACACGCGGATTGCTGTAGTCCTTTCCTGGCCAAACTTGGCAATGCTCGCTGTCTCTCGGACCTTCGTGGTTCAACTCAAACCCAGTAAGCTTGTCGTCCGTCAGCGAGTGACATGGGTCGTCCCAACGGCCGAAGCAGAGATCGACACCGCCCACGAAAGCCATCATATTGTCCACAACCACGAGTTTCTCGTGATGAGCCCAGAAGAACTGATTCTGGCGAAACTGATTGGGACTGCGCTGAATGCAGATGTTCTCGTGCAAGTCCAGCAGACTCCACTTCGTATATTCGGAATCGATAGGGATGGCGGACTCGATGTTGCGGTAGACGATGACAAAAATCTTGACACCCTCTTGAGCCTTCCTTTGTAACAATCGATCGAGCCGCCACTTCTGCGATATTGCGGCTGGTCTCCGCATGTAAAGTTCAGGTGACAGCCACCAGTCGTGAATGTAGACAAAGTCTTTCGCATTGTCGATCGCACGGGAGACTTGCCACATGTGATCTCTTCCGTCCACAAGCCAGCGGCACCAGACATTGTTCCGAACAGGAGCATAAGATGCGAAGCGTTGCTTCTTGCTCCACACGGTTGCATCCATCATCAGATTCAGACTCTCCTGGAACTGCATGTACTGTCTCTCGGTCCTAGCAATGAGTTTCAGCTTCCGCTCGGAGTTGTACAGTCGTATCAAATGTTGGCCTTTGCGACCAGGGACATGGACGATCGCATCGCCGCTCTTCTCCATAGCGACTTTCGCCATCGTACCGGGAGTCTTCTGCTCGGTTATCTTCCTCTTCTCCTTCTCCGTTCTGAAGTCGGAGTCGACCAGGAACACATCGTAAGGGTTCAGGCTTTCGGGTCCATCGACGCACACGATGTAGGAATGCCGGATGAGGAACCATCTCGGCTTGTGCCGCTCAATGATCGCCTTCGGAGCCAGCGGCCTATGCCTGAGCTCGCGTTGGCGACGACTGGCGATAGTCAAGAGTCCCTGCTTGCCCTGGAAGCCCCCCTCTGCACTCAGCCTGATCGCGAGTGCAGACAGTTCCAAGAACTTACAAAGCCGAGTGCTGTCCGCGCGGAAGATGAGCCAGCGAATCATCTGCTGAAGGTAAGTCTCAAGCTTCCGACGCTGTCTCTTCTGGTACAATTCACGTTGCCTTGTATCGAGGTCCTCGGGATTCTCGGGCAGGGGTCCAAATTCTGCCGTGCTGCTCCGTCTCAGGACACCTGGTGTGAATATGGAAGACTTCCTACGTTTGTGCTTCATTCCCGAACTAGGTCCGACACCAGGAGTTTGGGCACCAAACACACCCGGAGTCATCGGTGCAGGCCCAAGCCCGGGAGTGAATGGATAAGCGCCAGGTGTGATTGGACTTTCCGGCAGGCCCTCCAGAGCGTCCATACCAAGTATACCAGGCGTAATCGCGGCTCCCGGTGTCGTGGGTATCTGAACTTCAGGCTCATGTTCATGCTCGTGCTCCTCGTCACTCTCTTCATCTACCAAGTTGTCGAACAGACCTCGCCAATTCCTGGCAAAGGGAAATGCGCTTCTGGGGAATCGTGGCATGCGAGTACGCTTCTTCTCGCCACCGCTTCGCGGATGCTTGATCTTGTCCTTTGCAGATTGAGCCGAGTATTTGGCATGGAGATTGACAAAGTCTTGAAGAGTTCTCCAGATAGTCCACTGCAGGCGTGCAGCTCCGTTACCGTACTCGAGATCGATCTTGAAGACCAGATGGCGATCGCCACTGTTCTCCTTCCTGATCCCTGAGTCTCCAATTCTGATCTTCAGCTGTTCAAGCAGGACTGGAATCTTGCGGTGATCGTTCTCATCTCGCTGAAACATGCTCGCAAATACTAATGCCGCTGGCGCACCAGCAAGCAGCTCTGCCATCAACTGGGCGCTCTTTTGATGATCAACACGCATCCTCTCGTCCCGTCTCCGCTGGCCAAGCATCTTGAGACCTGCCTTGACTTGGCGCCACTTCTGGGCACTGCTGGTCGTCTGGCGATCGACCTTCGCACGAAAGGGTGAGGGAGGCGCGCCATCACCGGACGTGATGCCTCCCGCCATACCAGTGATGCGTCGCAGATGACCCGGTCGACGTGTATCTGGCGATTGGTTCTCGTTGGGCTTGCGTGTCGCATAGCTGAGTCCTCGTGCGCCTTCAATGCCGCGTCGCCATGCAGTGCGAATCCTGTCCTTGCCCTCGTCCTCAGATAGTCCAGCATTATTGTCTCTGTCCGACACGCTCTCATGGGCCGACAGTGTGTTTCGCCTTCGAAGCCCACTGCCACTCTTGTGGCCATCATTTGATCCACCTTGTTCGCGCATGAAAGACGCGAAGCGAGACTCAAACCGGCCATGCTTCTGAGTCGAAGGGTTGGACTCTGATGTATCAATCCGTGGTCGTCTGCTTTTTTGTCGTTTCCTCGACTTTATTGCTGTCCCGTTCTCATGTTCAAGGTCGCGCTCAGATTCTTCCTCTTCCTCAGTTGCATCGGCCTCTTCACTCACGACGGGCGGATATGATGGCTCACTCCGCTCAGACTGTGAGGATAGAGCCACGTTCGGACTTGCGGGCCCAGCTGTGCTGCTTGGATATCGGACGTGACCAGAGGAACCTGAAGATGCCGCATATGCACGAAGCTTGCCGAAGAAGCTCCCTTGCCTCTCCTTCATCGGTGTTTCATCGTTTGCTCCATCTTCTGTTCCCCATGTTGTGGTCTTTGCTAGCGGACTAGGCTCCTCCTCCAGGATTCCGCGCGCGAACTGAACGCTTTTCCTTTCCGGTGGTGTTGCTGTGCCTAATGTTCTCCGGCCTGCTCGCTGTGGGGACACCTCACCACTACTCAGGCCATTGGCAAAGTAGGGAGACATGCCATCTGAGGCAGTTCGACCAGACGTTGGATAGTCTGCGCCGCCAATGTCATGCTCGGGTACATCAGGCAGGTCCCTTTCCGTGATGGTGCTGTTGACTCGCTGCGAAGAACGAAGGGGTGATTGCACGTATCCGTTGCTCTTCTTCACAAGTCCACCATCTTGGGTGGATGCAGTAGGAGTCGAATGTGGCGATACCTCGCGCGACTGACTGCCCGGCGACACGCTGCCCTCCCGGTCCATTACCTCCACCTCCATCACTTCAGAATGTCACCACCTTTCTCAATGCCAGCAATTGTGATATTGTCAGATCGGACCTCCGCGGGGGTGTGCTAACAACACCTCCCTCACTCCTTGCTCTTCGAAGCCCAGTCGCCGTTGATTCCGTGTTATTCCAGTATGCATCGTTCCTGCTGAACCAAATCCATCACACAAATTTCGTTCGATGTCAAGATATCAACTACAGGCATCAAGCGTAAGAGCACCCAACAACCGAGGAGGATCAGCATTGCATAAAGTTCCGGCCCGCTGCGAGATGATGATCCGGGGATAAGCTTCTGATCACATGAAGACCTCATGTTCATCAAAACATGCATTGTACCGTACCTTGACCATCGAACTCAGCTGTGAGGTTCCATCACCCTGAAATCATGATATGCTGTATACGCGACATTGTGCATGTTGGTATGTGGTCATGAAGTCATGGCAAACACGCCTTTCCGATGGTCCTGTGCCACGAGCAGAGCGTTATTGTATACTGACACAAGCACGAGATGACAACACCGCTGATAGATAGAGCGACGCCATCACAGGCGCGAATTACCCAAGATCCGGCGATTGCACGCCCTCATGATGCATATGTTTCTCATGACCCCGAGGTCGACATCTCCCAGTGCATGCATGCATGCTCACGACACTGTTGTGTCTCATCGAACTGATTAAGATGGCTGCACAAGTCGTGCATATGTATGTGTCGGTTTGCCAAATGGTCCTCTCTACCACCTTTCTTTCTCAACTCTCCAATCTCTTTCCTGTACATGTTATCAGCCTGTATACCACCTGTACCCTGGCCAGCACTGGGTCCGGCAAACGAAGACCTTCACGTGCAGTACGAACAGTCGTCCGGCATAGCTTCACTGTCTGCACTCCTACAATGGCATTGTGGAATGGCCCCTGGAATCAGGTATATATATCAGCACCTGTCTTACAGATGAAGAAACAACCCAGCTTCTCTAACACCCCCCATAGCCCACCAGCGCTTACTCGCCTACCGAAGACACTGCTTAACTTCAACAACACTGCAACCTCCGCCGCCAAAACCACTTTCGAAAGGATAATGTTTCTCAAGCAAAGCAGCCACGCAAGCACGATGTTCGCACATGTCCATTCCAAGCTTTCGACCATGGCTAGCGTCGTCCACCACTACGGCTCTATCTTCCTGTGGATGCTCCTCTTCGCCATAGTGGCATGCTTAGGCTTTCGTGCCATCGTGATCGACCTTCGGGAGCGTCGCCTGCAGTCTCTCACGGAAGAAGACGAATCCTGGTGTTGACGAGGTCGCTTACCACCTAGCTCGCCTTGATATCGAACAACGCCTATGAGCCGGAGCAAGGCACACAATTGGGATCTACTAGAGCTCGTGGATGACCGAGGAGGGAACTGGGGTGGGCAGACTTGGAGTTCGAGTCTGTGGGAAGGTAAGTCCTACTCTTGGTAACAAATTTTGGTCGGTCGTGAGTCTTGCTTCGAACAACGCTGCTCATGAGGGCAATCTGGCTTCTGCGGGATACCCACGTCGCTGATAGGGTCGCAACACAAACGGAGTCGGTATTCAGGCCTGCGAACTCCCTTCCACTTTCTTCTCCCCTTCCTCGAGATCTGTGCATTCTAACAAACGAAGCTCGCAAACAGTACAAAGAACCTCACGACAGACAAAGTATCGGACACAATGCCATTATCTCCAGCAAAGCCAGGGTGTCGTCTGATTGCATTCACAATGGGATACTCTACAATCGGATTGTGAATTGCTGCTTGCGATCAAGTACTTATGTCGACCACATGTTCACGAGATGGAAACACAGCCCATCTTCTGTGCACCCTCGAGAAGTCTAGCTACCTTACAGCCAGACTCTTCCAAGAAACCTGGACAGCACACAAGCACTTCAAAACACAACAACCTCCATCCCAAAGATGGAAAGCAACTTGAAGTTCTTCGTCTGTGTGCTGGTAGCTTGGTGGCTCTTGATCTTGTACCTGGGCTGCACCATCAACATCCCGGAGTTCGAGGAACGATGGCAGCCTCCACCTCCTGAAGACGACACCACGGAGGATGGCGCTGGCACCAATGCTGACAAGACTACGACAGCCACAGTCCTCAAAAGTGCATTGAGATCTTCTCAGACGCTGAACAAGAGTACTGGCAAGAAGGTGAGTTTCTCTCAGCCGGCGGGAAAAGAAGACGAGATGAACGGAAAGATGTATCGCAGAAGCTATGAGCTCAAGCAGTCGCTCTACGCGAGGATGTTTGAGGAAGCTGTCAGTTGGTCCAGCGTGACTGAGGAGTCCGGGCCGGCGAACGCTTTCGCGTTCAAAGATTTCCGAGCCACTATCGAGGAGCCGGAGGTCAAGAGGTGTTCGAAGGCAAAAGAAGCGAGTCCGCGTATGACGGAGTCAATCGGACCTGCAGAGGAGTTCAAGTTTGTGGGCTGGTAGACATTCAGCGGGAAATACTGCTTTAGAGGTCTTGCTTGGAGTAGAATGGAATAAAAACATAATTGGCGTTCAGGCCACCGAAATCATTTGATTGTCTCTTAACTGTCCCGTGAAAAGTGTGAACATGTATGTACTGTATCAAGGAAGGTAGGTATTCTTAGGACTGGATCGGCACCCTGACAGTGGCTTCCAACAGGCAAAGACGACAGTGGTAGAGTGCGAGTGAGACAGCCAGCTCTCGCAGACGAGCGATGGCCATTGGCCGTTCTTGTGGGCTGTGGTCGGGATCTTGACAACGACTTGCCTTGCCGAATCGAAGCCGACTGTATCGTTGCCGGGCCCGGAGCAGGCATACAGCAAGGGTTTGGAACTCTGGCTCACAGCGGAGACATCCTTCGCTTCTCACACCACACCGCCATATGCAGCGCATTGTTGACGACGGCTCGATTGGACCGCTAGACTGAGACAGCATGATCTAGGCGGTCAATCATGATGTCAACATACTTTGCGCACAAGATAGATTGCGACTGCTTCGATATCTCGTGTCGTCCAACCGCGCACATGTACTGGTGTGCGTGTGGTTGCACGAGCGTAGCTATCTCAGCTTTGCCTGCCATCGTGAAAGTTGCCGCGTCTTCCGGAGACGCGACCGCAAGGCTCTGACATGGTGTGCAGATTCTTGCGCAGCTCCAAGCTGGAAGGGCTGGGGTCTGTGGGTAGTCAGTACTGCTGAGCCGCATATGGAAGTGAGGTTGGTTCCCAGGAAGAGTTCCCCGGTGTCATCGGCATGCGTATGCATGTAAGCGAGCCGCCATCAACCCAGATTGGACCTTGCGCTGGAGATGTTCTGCATCCTGCAGGTCCACGAGCGAATCGAAAAACTCATTTATATTACACAACAGTAGTTGGCTCTTCCTTGTCTCTTGGGGAACCCGGGTGAGCTCCGCGCATCTGCAGATCTGCATGTCTTGGAGCTCCAAGGCTCTGTGGTTGTTTTATTCGTCGATTGCTTAGTGACTGAGGCCAGATGCTAGTGCGATGGCCAGATCGTGGTGGTCACTGATACACTGTACAGTCCAAGAGGTGAGGTTCAGGGTGGTGGAGGCGGGGGCAAACATTGCGGCGATGGGGCGCGTGCGCCACGTTTGTCCAGAAAAAAGTTTGGAACTCGGCCATACCGCGTCGCGCAACAGCAACAGCGAGGTCGTAGCGAAAGGATGGCCAGGTAGGTGCATCCATGGATCGCCAATGCTATCGACGCGCCTAAAGATGGG
>JAABUL010004458.1_pt1 | contig 18731 bp, 17 predicted proteins | sample 5559151 | NCBI WGS metagenome assembly JAABUL01 (sample SAMN10711876, study PRJNA513368) | rock metagenome | isolation source: Antarctica rocks | place: Antarctica: Victoria Land, Pudding Butte sud | reverse complement strand
TTCCTCTATAGAGGAGACCGCACTCCCCGCCTTGTTGCGGCGCCGGCCCGACTCAGGTCAAGGCTGCATCCGCTGGTGGGTCATGAAGATGTAGTAGCGGCAGCGGTGCGCGAGCTTGTTCCTGAAGCAGTACTCACCCACGACCTCGAAGGTGACGCTGTCCGAGGCTTCCAGCGTGTAGACGACGTTGCCCAATTCGAGCGTCAGTTGGCCCTCGGTGACGACGACGCACTTGCTGGTCCGTATGCCCCCGTGCGGCACGCCTGCAAAGGACTGTCCGCGGGGAAGGACGTGCTCCACCACCTCCATGCCGGTGTCGAGGTGGGTAGGCGAGAGAAGGTGTCGCTCAATGCCCGTCTGATCGTCGCGGAAAATAAGGCGATCGCGTCCAGTCGTCACGGAGGCGGAGGTTAGCGAGGATTGTTCCCCCATGAGCTCGGATACGGTCACGTTCAGGCCGACGGCGATCTTGAGGAGAACGGGCAAGGTCGGGTGCTTGTCACCCCGTTCAACGCTCGACAGCATCGCGCGACTGACGCCCGATGCTTCGGCCAGATGTTCCAGCGTCCAGCCCCCGCGACGGCGAAGGCGGCGAACGATCGGGCCGATCGCCGTCTCGGCGGGACGCGCCTCGCCGGCTGCAGGATCGGTGTCCGTGGGCAGCCCCTCCTTTCCAGATGTTTGTCGTGTCGCGACTCTTGGCACTCTTCGCCTCCATTCCAAACCCGACCCACGTCCGGACTGGGCCTGATGGCCGAGTGCGGATCGCGGTGTTGGTACTCGATCGCCGTGGACCGCAACAGATCTATGCAAGGCAGATCCTGTCCGCTATAGGAGAATTAGAAGAATCGCTGGAACGCCCTGGGCAGTTCCGCGGAGGGAGGAACCATGGAAGCCGACGCCGTGGACACGTTCGATTACGTCATTGTCGGCGGTGGGTCGGCCGGCTCCCTGCTGGCCAATCGCCTGACCGAGGATGGCGTGAGCACCGTGTGTGTGCTGGAAGCCGGGCCACCCGACCGCAATCCGTGGATCCACATCCCGGCCGGCTTCACCAAGACCCTGTTCAACCCGTCCTGCACCTGGCAGTTCAAGACCGAACCGACCGAGCGGACCGGCGGCAGGCCGATTTCGACCACACAAGGGCGCACGCTCGGCGGCTCGAGTTCGGTAAACGGCATGGTCTACAACCGAGGGCAGCCCGCCGATCTGGACAGCTGGGCGCAGCGCGGCAATCGCGGTTGGGGGTTCGCCGACGTGCTTCCCTACTATCGCCGCACAGAGAAGCGAATCGGCTATGGCGACGACGCCATCCGTGGCCGCGAAGGCGGGCTCCCCGTCACGGACATGGACTGGATCCACCCGGTGTCGGAGGCGTTCATCGCCGGGTGCGTCGCTGCCGGCATACCGCGCAACCCCGACTACAACAGCGGAAACCAGGCAGGTGTCGGGTACTTCCAGCGGGTGATCCGCAAGGGCCGCCGGGTCAGCGCCGCGAGTGCGTTCCTCAAGCCCGCACGCTCGCGCCGCAACCTGGACGTCCGCACGCAGGCGCGGGCCTCCGGGATCATCCTGGAAGGACGCCGGGCTGTCGGCGTCCGCTACCTACACGAACGCGTTGGCGCCGAGCGGGTGGTTCGCGCGCGGCGGGAGGTGGTGGTCAGCGCCGGCACGGTCAACACCGCTCGGCTGCTCCAGGTCTCCGGCATCGGCCCAGTAGCGACGCTGGGGCCTCTCGGTGTGCCCGTGCTCCACGAACTGCCCGTGGGTGAGAACTTCCGGGACCATTACGCCGTCCGGCTCGTCATGCGGGCCAAACGCGGCACGACCACCCTGAACGAGTTGGCCCGAGGCCCACGGCTCGCCACCCAGCTTGCACGCTGGGCGACCGGGCGTCCGAGCATCCTCGCGGTCGCGCCGTCCCATGTCCACGTGTTCTGGCAATCCTTCCAGGGACTCGACGTCCCCGACCTGCAATGCGTCTTCACGCCGGGATCGTACGTGGAGGGCAAGGTCTACATACTGGACGACTTCCCGGGGATGACCGCCGGCGCCTGGGCGCACCGCCCGCAGAGCACGGGCTATGTTCGGGCGACGTCCACCGACGTCTTCGTCGATCCGGTCATACAGCCGAACTACCTATCGGACCCGAACGACCGGCGTGTCACGCTGGGAGGGATCCGGCTGATCCGGCGGTTGTTGCACTCTCCGCAGCTGGCCCCGTTCGTGGAGCGTGAGACGCTGCCGGGGTCGGCCGTTCAGTCGGATGACGAGCTCCTGGACTATGCCTACGCCAACGGCTCGACGACCTACCACCTGATCGGTACCGCCCGCATGGGTCCCAAGACCGATCCGACCGCCGTGGTCGACGACCAGTTGCTCGTGCACGGGCTTCAAGGGCTGCGGGTGGTTGATGCCTCGGTCATGCCGAGCATGCCGTCCGCCAACACCTATGCAACGACCTTGATGATCGCCGAGAAGGCGTCGGACATGATCCGGGGCAGATCCGCGGAGGCGATGGCCGAAGCTGCCTGACGATATGCGGAGACACCGGGTACGCCACACGTAATCCCTCTCGAAAGGGGGAACTCGAAAAACAAGCGGCCATGAGGCCGAAGGGAGGATGGAATGGACAATAGGTTGGATGCCGGGATTGACCGGCGGAGCGTGGTGGCGGGAGCCGTTGCGGCGTTGGCGGCCCCACGGATACTGCGCGCGCAGGAAACCCCTAAATCCGGCACGGTTCGGATCGGAATGCAAAGCATCCTGTCCGGCCCGGTGGCACTCGTCGGCACCTCGCAGCAGAACGCCGCGCAGATCGAGGTCGAGCGCATCAACGCGAACGGCGGCCTGGCCGGGCGCAAGATCGAGCTCGTGATACGGGACTCCAAGGGCCAACCCCAGGAAGCGGCCCGGGTTGCGCGCGAGTTGGTCAACAGCAGCGGCTGCGAACTGCTGATGGACGCCGAAGGGTCCTCCGGGGCGTTCGCCGTTCAGGAAGTGGTGCGCGATCTCGGCGTCTTCTGCATCCACACTGCGACCGAGACCTCGGCACTCACCGCCGACCCGAAATTGCGGGCGCCCACCGCTTTCCGCTGTGCCCGCCAGGGTATCCATGACGGGATCGTGGGTGCGCGCTATTCCACAACCGTCGCGAACGAGAAGAAGTTCACGCGTTGGGCCACCTGCGCCCCAGACTATTCCTACGGCCACGACACGACGACCCAGTTCTTCGAGTTCTTTAAGAAGTTCAAGCCGGACGTCGAAGTCGTCACGCAAGCCTGGCCTAAGCTCGGTACGCCGGACTTTACCGAGGTCATCACCAAGTTGCTGCAAGCCAAGCCGCAGGCGCTCTACTCGCTCCAATACGCCGGTGACCTGTCCAGCTTCATCAATCAAGGAAATGTCTACGCGCTGTTCGGCAGCGTCGTGATGTTCAACCAGAACCTGGGCGACTACCCGGTGCTGACCTCGGTGAAGAACCTGCCGACCGGCATGCAGGGTGGAAGCCGCTACCTGGAGAATTTCCCGGACCTGCCGGCCAACAAGGAGTGGGGCGAAACCTACCGCAAGCGTTTCGGCCAATATCCGACCGACTGGTCCTGGCAAAACGCCGCCGGGTGGATGTTTCTGGAGGCGGCGGCCAAGAAAGCCGGCAGCCTGGATACCAAGAAGCTTGCCGAGGCCATGGTGGGCCTGACCATCGATTGTCCGTTCGGCGAGAAGGGCAAGGTCACCATGCGCGACGACCACACGATCGTCGACTATGCCATCGGCTGGGGCAAGACGATACCTCAGCTGCCCTACATCGTGGATATCGTACCCGGCAACTGGGGCGAGATCTTCGAGCTGGAGGCGGACTGGAAGAAGCAGATGAATTACACCTGAGGAGCACGCAGATGGACCTCGATGCACTCGGGCAGTGCTTCCTCAGCTCCGGCTGCGTGCTCACCCAGACCACGAGCGGGCTGATCGCCGGAATGCTGCTCTTCCTGGTGGCGGCCGGCCTGACGCTTATCTTCGGCGTGCTCAAAGTGGTGAATTTCGCCCACGGCACCTTCTACATGCTGGGCGGATACCTGGCCTACACCGCTGCAGAGTTCACCGGCAGCTACGCCGTGGCGGTTGTCGCGGGCGGGGTCGCCATGGCGGTGTTCGCAGTGCTGTTCGAGCGGGCGTTGATCAGCCGCGTCTATGGCGGCGACGTGCTGCTGCAGTTGCTAGTCTGCTATGCAGTCGTGCTGATCTTCGACGACGTGGTCAAAATCGTCTGGGGCCCGGACTTCCTCGCCATGGGCATGCCGCCGGCCTTCCAGGTGCCGCCGCTGATGATCGCAGGCGGCATCCTGCCGCCCTTCTACCTCGTGCTGATCGGCATTGCGCTGTCGATCGCCCTCGCGCTAGCGCTGGGTCTGGGCGGCACGCGGCTCGGCAAGACGATCAGGGCTGCCGCGCACAACCCACGCATGGTGTCGGCGCTCGGCATCAACACCAACGCGGTGTTTGCGCTGGTGTTCGCGCTGGGCGGCGGACTGGCAGGTCTGGCCGGCGGATTGGCGGCGCCGGTGCGGTCACTAACACCGGGAATGGGTTTCTCGGTATTGATCGACAGCTTCATCGTTACCGTGATCGGCGGCATGGGGTCCATTGCCGGGGCGCTGCTGGCGGCCATTGGCATCGGCCTGATCCGCGGCTTCGGCACAATCGGCTTTCCAAGTTTCACCGACGGGCTGATATACCTCGCGATGATTGTCGTCCTTGTGGTGAAGCCGACGGGCTTGTTCGGCCGCGAGGTGGTATGACATGACACCCAAGATCCTGACCGAATATGCGTTCGCGGTCGTCGCCACAGTCGTGTTGCTGGCCATACCGGGCATTGTCCACAGCCCGGCCTTCCTCGACTTCATGATCCGTGTCGCCGCCATGGCGCTGTTCGCGACCTCGCTGAACCTACTCGTCGGTGGCACCGGCATGGTTTCGTTTGGCCATGGCCTTTTCTACGGCCTAGGGGCCTACGCATTCGCACTGCTGATGCAGCGGACGGACCTAACGCTGGGAGCAGCGGTCATGGTGACAATGGCGGTCAGCGCCACCACGGCCCTGGTCGTCGGAGGGATATGCATCCGGCTGCGCGCGATCTACTTCGCGTTCGTGACGCTGGCCATGCAGATGCTGTTCTACAGCGCCATCATTGCGTGGTCGTCGTTCACTGGGGGCGACCAGGGCTTGCAGGGAGGCATTCCCCGCCGGGTCCTGTTCGGCCTGAACCTGGGCAGCAATCAAGCACTCTACGAGGCCAGCGTGGTGACGATGGTCGTGGCGCTGCTTTTGATGCGGCACGTGTCCGCCAGCCCACTCGGCACGAGCTTGCGCATGATCCGCGACAACGAGACGAGGGCCGCCTTTCTAGGCATTGTCATCTGGCGCGCCAAGCTGACCATCTTCGTCATCGCCGCGATGTTCGCCTCTCTTGGCGGCGTCCTGGCGGCGTTGTTCGTGTCCAGCGCCTATCCGGAACTCGCCAACTGGACGATTTCGGGCCAAGCGATTTTCGCCGTCATGCTCGGCGGGATCTCGAACTTCGCGGGCCCCCTGGTCGGCACGGCGATTTTGCTTGCGTTGAACGATGTCGTCGGGCGGTTCACCGAGTATAACGGCCTGGTCCTCGGCGTAGTCATTCTCTTCTTCGCTGTAGGCCTGCGGCGCGGCCTGCTCGACTTCCTCACCCTCTTGCTCGCGAGGCGTCGTCCACGTCAGGTCCACGCGCCAGCTTCGATTCCCCCCGCGACGGTCGCGCCATGAGCTTGTCCGTGGAAGGATTGACGAAGCGGTTCGGAGGGGTCTCCGCGATCGACGGTGTAACGCTCGATTTCCCTGCAGGGTCGCTGACCGCGGTGATCGGGCCGAACGGTGCCGGCAAGAGCACGTTCTTTAACTTGATCTCCGGCGCCATCGTGCCGGATAGCGGCCGCGTGCTGCTGAACGGGCAAGACATAACCGGGCGTAGCCGAGGCGAGGTCGTGCGCCGCGGGGTGGGGCGCGCCTTCCAGGTCGCGAGCTTCTTCCCGACGATGACGGTTGCCGAGAACCTGCAGGCCGCGATCGCCGCACATCGTGGCCAGTGGGCCGGGCTCGGCCGCCGCGCCCCGCCGCCGGGCGCCCGGGCGCGTGCGCTGGAAGTTGCGGACATGCTCGGCCTGGCTGACGTGGCGGACCTGCCCTCTGCAACGCTGTCGCACGGGGACCAAAAGCTGCTCGACATCGCGCTCGCGCTGGCGCTGGAACCGTCGGTGCTGCTGCTGGACGAGCCGACGGCCGGCATGGGCCCGGAGGAGCGCTGGCAGATGATCGGCCGCGTACACCGGCTGTGGGAAAGCCAGAAGCTGACGCTGGTCTTCATCGAGCATGATATGGATATCGTGTTCCGCATCTCCAATACGATCCGCGTGCTGTGCTACGGCAAGGTCTTGGCCCAGGGCACGCCCGACGAGATCCGCAGCAACCCCGAGGTGATCCGGGCCTATCTCGGCACTGAGGAGCATCCCGCATGACCGCCGTGCTCGAGATCGAGGGATTGGACGTGTGCTACGGCGCAAGCCAAGTGCTGTTCGGGATGGGCCTGTCGGTCTACCAGGGGCAGACGCTGGCGCTGCTCGGCCGCAACGGCGCTGGCAAGAGCACGACGATGAAGGCCGTGGCCGGCTTTCTGCGGGCCCGCACCGGGCGCATTCGCTTCGCCGGACGGGACACCACGGCCGCACGGCCGTACACCCTGGCGCGGTTGGGCCTGGCCTACGTGCCGGAGGATCGGCAGGTGTTCCCCGACCACAGCGTGCAGGACAACCTGCTGATCGCTGCCAAGAAGGGGCCGTCGGGCGAGGATGCCTGGACCCTCACCCGCATCTGGCGCGACCTGCCGCTGCTGGAACGCCTTCGGTCCCGCGCGGCGGGGCGACTTTCCGGCGGCGAGCAGCAGATGCTGGCGATCGGGCGGGCGCTGATGGGCAACCCCACGGTGCTACTCCTGGACGAGCCGAGCGAGGGCCTGGCGCCCATCGTCGTGCAATCCATCGGCGATCTACTGCGCAACCTTCGTGCCCAGGGAGCGACCGTCCTGCTGGCGGAGCAGAACATGCATTTCTGCCTGGGTGTTGCCTCGGACGCCGTGGTCATTGACAAGGGCAGCATCGTCTACCGCGACGACATCGCAGGCTTGCGGGCGAATGCTGATATCCGCAGCCGTTACTTGGCCATATAGGAAACCGAGTGTGACCATGCGCGTGCGTGCCGCGATCCTGCGGCAATCCGGCCTGCCTCGTCCCTATGCGGACAGCCTGCCGCTGAGTATCGAAACGATCGACTTGGCACCTCCCGGCCCCGGGGAGGTGCTGGTCCGGATCGCAGCCGCGGGGCTGTGCCATTCCGACCTATCGGGCATCAACGGCGACCGTCCGCGCCCGCTGCCAATCGCGCTCGGCCACGAGGCATCGGGGGTAGTGGAAACGCTGGGCGACGGCGTAGACGACCTGGAGCCGGGCGACCACGTCGTGATGTCTTTCCTGCCGACCTGCGGCCATTGCCAGCCCTGCTCCTCGGGCCGGGCCGCCCTGTGCACGCCGGGCCACGCCGCGAACGGCGGGCACGCTGCTGTCCGGGGCGCGGCGCATCACGTGCGATGGCGTGACGATCAACCATCATTCCGGCGTCTGCGCGTTCTCCGAATATTCGGTCATCCACCGCCGCTCCATCGTCAAGGTCGATCGGGACCTGCCGTTAGAACATGCTGTCCTGTTCGGGTGCGGCGTGATGACGGGCGTGGGTGCGGCGCTCAACACCTGCGCCATCACGCCTGGGCAGAGCGTGGCGGTGGTGGGGCTGGGCGGCGTCAGCCTGTCCGCGCTGCTCGGCGCGGTGGCGGCGGGTGCCGGCCGCGTGGTCGCGATTGACCTTGCGGCGGACAAGCTCGTCCTTGCCCGCACGCTCGGCGCCACGGACACCTTCCTCGCCAACAACGAGGACACCGCAACGGCCGTGCGCGAGGCCACCCGGGGCGGGGTGGACCACGCGATAGAGATGGCCGGAGCCGCAAAGGCATTCGAACTGGCATTCGCCATCACCCGCGTCGGCGGCACTACCACCACGGCCGGCCTAGCCCGCGCAGGAACAAGCTTCGCGCTGCCGGCAGTCCCACTGGTGGGCGAGGAACGCCGGGTGCAGGGCTGCTACATGGGAAGCTGCGTACCAAGCCGGGACATCCCGCGCTTCATCGATATGTTCCGGCAGGGCCGCTTGCCCGTGGACCGGCTACTGTCAAGCACCGGCCCGTTGGACGACATCAACGCGGCGTTCGATCGGCTGGACCGGGGCGAGGTGGTGCGCCACGTTATCCTGATGTGAGTGGCCGGCCGTTTCGGGGCGGCCGGCCACGATACCTGGTGATCAGCCGTGCTTGATGGTGATGGTCTTCAGCGCACCGAAGCCATGCAGTGCCTCCATGCCCTTCTCCCGCCCATGGCCGGACCGCTTCATGCCGCCGCACGCCGCCGATCAGCGTCGGCTTCACGTAGTAGCCATTGGCCGGGACGTTGGTGCCCAGCTCGCCCTCAGCCAGGATGGTAAGGCCGTCGCGCCGGGCGATGTCGACGTAAGACTCGATCCGCTTCTTCTGCTGGGCATTCACCACCGGACCCAAATCGAGGTCCTGCGCCGCGGCGCCGACCGCAAGGCGCGGAAGCGGCGGGCAAGGTCGGCGGTGAAGCTGTCGTAGATGCTGTCCTGGATCAGAACGCGCGACCCGGCGCTGCACGTCTGGCCGGCATTCTGCGTGATGGCCCGGACCACGACGGTTGCCGCCTCAGCCAAGTCGGCGTCCGCGAACACGATCTGCGGCGACTTGCCTTCCAGCTCCAGGGTGACGGGGATTGTGTTCTTGGCGGCGGCGGCCTGGATCAGCGTGCCCACCTCCGGCGAGCCGGTGAAACTGATGTGGCTGACGCCGGGCGGGGCTGTCGCGCCGGGTCCCATCAGCCGTCCAGCGAGATGGTGTGGCGTTCGATGTAGTCGGTATTCAAATCCCAGCCGAGACCGGGCCGGTCCGACAGTTGCAGCTTGCCGCCCACCAGCGGGGGCGGGTTGGCAACCAGGTTCCACCAGAACGGGTCGCGGTCGGGATGGAAGCATTCGGCATAGGTGCCGTGGGGTTGGCTCGCCAGCAGGTGGCTTGAGACCTGCGGCTCCTCGTGGTGGCCCATCTCCACGTCAAATGCAGTGGCAACCGCGGCGCAGCGGCGCCACGCGGTGGGCCCGCCGGACCAGGACGCGTCGAAGTTGCACACGTCGATGGCACCCGCCTCCATCAGGTCGCGGCAGCCGCTTGGGCTGAACTCGCTCTGCCCGGCGCAGACGGGAATGCGGGACCGCATGCGCACGTCCCGCAGGTCGCGGCGGTCGTTGTGCCAGCGGACCGGCTCCTCGAACCAGCGGATGCCGAGGCTCTCCGCGCGCCAGGCGAAGTCGAGCGCGTCCTTCGGGGCGTAACCCTGGTTGGCATCCACCGTGATGATGAAGTCTGGCCCGGCCGCCTCCCGCGCGGCGGCGACACGCTCGGCATCTACCGCCGGGGCAGCGCCGCCGACCTTGAACTTCATGCCGGCGAGCCCGGCCTGCTTGTAGAAGGCGACCTCCTCCGCGATCGGGCCGAGTGGCTCACCGTAATAGCCGCCGATCGCCATCAACGGCACCTCCCGCCGGTAGCCGCCCCACAAGCGCCAAAGGGGGAGGCCGACCGCCTTGCCGACAGCGTCCCAGATCGCCGTGTCGACGCCGGCCAGCGCGACCAGGCCCAGCCGCCGGTCGCGCAGGATGTCGTAGGTGGCGGGATAGGCGAGTTCCCAGCACCGTTCCGTCGCGAAGGCGTCCTGCCCCACCAGCCGCGGCCGGATCTCGTTGAGCACGATGCGCGCGATCTCCATCAGCCCGGCGTCTTCGTCTCCGGCGTACGCCTCGCCCAAAATGCCGTCCGCCGTGTGGATGCGGGTGATCAACGTGGCGCGGTGGGTCATGCGGTAGAACGAGCCGCGGAATTCGCGGGCGAGCGGTGCCCGCACCGCGGTCACCGTGATATCTGTGATGGTCAGGTTCCTTGTGTCTTGAAGCGCAGGTGGAGATGAGACCAATTGACCATCCTTCCCGGTAACGTTTCCAGTTATCACATCGCGCCGGCTTGCCTGGTGTCAACCGGGCCACTGTGGCCGTGTCCGGAAACGTCTCGAGGATGAGAAACTCTCATGGCAGCCCGCCGGCCGCGCGACGGTCGCCATGAACCAGTCACGGAAGATTCGTACCTTCGGCAGCGCCAGGGTGCAGTCCGGGATAACCAAATGGTAGGCGAAGTTCGACGGGACGCGGATTGAGAAGGGCTCTGCCAAAGCGCCGCTGGCCAAGTCCGGCAGGACCACGCTCGACCGGGCGAGTACCAGCCCCAGCCCATCGATGGCCGCCTGCATCGAGGTGATCAGGTAATCGCTGGTCAGCACGAGCCGGAGGTCGGTGAGCTTCAGCCCCGCGGCCTGCAGCCAGAACGGCCACTCGTCCTGCAGGATCGGCGACCTCGTCCGGATGATGGTCTGGCGGCCCAGCTCCCGCAGGTCGAGCTTGCCCGATCGCCCGAGCAGGCGCGGGCTGCACACGGGAAAGACCGTCTCCTCCTCCAGCCGTTCGCAGGATAGGGCCGGCCAGTCGCCATTGCCGTGCCAGATGGCGAGGTCGAAGCCGTACGGCGGCGTGGCCAGGAAGGCCTGCACCGTGCTCAGCCGCAGCACGATGGCGGGGTTCGCCGCCTGGAAGGAATGCAGCACCGGCAGCAGGCGCTTGACCGCGAAGGTGCCGAGGCACTGCACGGTGAGGATGTCGGCGCTGTTGCGGCTCGCCACCAAATCGGTGGAGGCCTGCACGGCGGTCAAGGCCGAGCGGACCACCGGCAGGTAGTCGGCTGCCATCTCGGTCAGGCTGACTTTATGGCGCCCCCGAGTGAACAGCTTACCCCCCAATATGGTCTCAAGGCTGCGGATCTGGTGGCTCACCGCGGTCTGGGACAGGTTCAGCTCCAACGCTGCGCGCGTGAACCTCAGGTGCCTCGCGACGGCCTCGAAGGCGCGCATGCCCATCATCGATGGAAGACGACCCTGCATGCGCTGCCTCGCCGCACGGTCCGGCCTGACCCGGACGGTTCTGGCATGAAGTTATTTCATTTGCCCGCAACCGACCAGCCGAACAGCGTCGGGCCAACGAACAAGAACCCGGGAGGACACCATGCTTCGGCACACTGCCATCGCAGCATCTGGCCGGCCGGCATGATGGGCCGGTTCGACTACGTGATCATCGGCGCCGGCTCGGCCGGATGCGTGCTCGCGAACCGGCTGTCGGCGGACCCGGATATCCGCGTTTGCCTGCTGGAAGCAGGCGGCCGCGACCGGCACCCCTGGCTGCACATACCCGTCGGCTACTTCTTCAACTTCGACCACCCCCGCGCCGATTGGCGCTATCGGACGGAGCCGGAGCCGGGACTGGACGGGCGCGTGCTGAAATACCCGCGGGGCCGCGTGCTGGGCGGCACGTCATCCATCAACGGCATGGTCTATATCCGGGGCCACGCGCTGGACTATGACAACTGGCGCCAGCTCGGGAACACCGGCTGGAGCTGGGACGACGTGTTGCCATACTTCAAGCGTTCGGAAGACCAGGTCAGGGGCCCGAGCGAGACGCATGGCGCGGGCGGCGAATTGGGCGTCGACGACCTGCGCGCCTCCTGGGAGATCCTCGACGTGTTCCGGCAAGCAGCCATCGAGACCGGGATCCCACCCACCGAGGACTTCAACGGTGGCGAGAGCGAGGGCGTCGGCTACTTCCAGGTGACGCAGCGCAAGGGCCGGCGCGAAAGCACGTCCCGTGCCTTTCTGCAGCCGGCCCGCAAGCGCGCCAACCTCACCGTGCTGACCGGTGCTCAGGTTCAGCGCATCCGCTTCGCAGGCCTACGTGCCCAAGGCGTCGAGTTCAGGCTCGGCGGCGGCAGCAGCTATGTCGCGGCGGAGCGGGAGGTCATCCTGTCAGCCGGCTCGGTCGGCTCCCCCCAGATCCTGCAGTTGTCCGGGGTCGGCGACCCGGCCTTGCTGCAGAGGCTCGGCATCGACGTCGTGTTCGCCGCCAGGGACGTGGGCGAGAACCTGCAGGACCATCCCGCCGTTCGGATGATGTTCAAGGTGAAGAACACCCGCACGCTGAACAACCAGCTGTCGAGCTGGGCTGGCAAGTTCGCCATGGCTGCGGAGTACGCCCTGTTCCGGCGCGGCCCGTTGACCATCCCGCCGGCGCTCGTGAACGCGTTCGTGAAAAGCGACCCGGCGATGGCGTCGCCGGACCTGCAATACGTCGTCTACCCGCTCACCTACGACACGGTAGGTGAGCCGGCGCACGCGTTTGCGGCGTTCACCGGGGCGATCTGCCTGGTCAGGCCGCAGAGCCGCGGCTGGGTGCGGATCAAATCGCGAGACCCCATGGCCGCCCCAGCCATCCAGCTGAACTTTCTGGACAACGACACCGACCGCCGGGCGGCGATCGCCGGCATCAAGGGCATGCGCCGCGTGTGTTCCGCCCCCGCCTTCGGGCCCTTCGCGGTGGAGGAGTTCAAGCCCGGCCCGTCCCTCGATACAGACGAGCAGATCGCTGCCGGGGCGAGTGCCATCACGTCCACGATCTTCCATCCCACCAGCACGTGCCGCATGGGCGCGGACGACCGCGCGGTGGTGGATGACCGCCTGCGGGTCAAGGGCGTGTCCGGCCTGCGCGTGGTCGATGCGTCCGTCATGCCGGTCATCGTCTCGGGCAACACCAACGCCGCGACGATCATGATCGCGGAGAAGGCATCGGACATGATCCGGCAGGACCGGCGGGCAGCCGGGTGAGCCCGTCAGTCCGGACCGACCCGTTCCAGCGTGGACGACACGTGGAACCGGCTGGCGGGGTGGACGGAGACCGAACCCATGACCAACGCGCCTGAGTCGATTAGGTACCGCCGCACGATGCGCAGGCCGGGCGTGCCGGCGTCTACGATGAGGAGCGACCCGAGCCGTCGATCGATCAGCACGGCCGTCACGTCTTGCTCGATGCGGGCGATGCGCTGACCTGTCCGCTCGCTGACGAAGCTGCTGATCAACCGGTCCGGAGACCGCCGCGCCAGCGTCCCCACTTCGGCGTGCGCCGGGTCGACATAGACATCCGTCAGCCCCAACGGCACGTCGCCCGTGACGCGGTCATAGCGCAGGCTCGAGACGCAGAACCACTGACGCCCGGCGGTGCAACCCAGATCCTTCGCCAGAACCGGGGTTGCCGTGACCAGCCCGGCCTTGCGGACGGAGCGCACGTGGTCCGCCCCATATCGCACCAGGTCGTCAACCGAGGCGACGGTCTGTCGATAGCTTCGGTTCGGCTGCGTGGCCTGCACGACCGTGCCGAGCCGCTTGCGCCGGATGAGCAGGCCGGCCTCCGCCAGATCGGCGATGGCGATCCGCACGGTATGGCGGCTGACACCATACCGCGAGCAGAGTTCCAACTCGGTCGGCAGAACCGTCCCGACCGGCAGCAAACCCGCGGCGATCGCCTGCCGCAGGTCGCGCGCGATGCCGGCATGCTTCGGCACCGGCGCGTCCACGCGGATCGGCTTGTCTTTATGTCCGGACATATCTAGCGTCGGTTCTCCATGCATTTGCCCGGACCCATTCCGATGCCCCTTCAGCCATCCGCAACCACGGCGATCGACTCGATACTGTATCGCGACGCGTTCGGCACCCCCGCCATGCGGGCCATCTTCTCCGACCAGGCGCTGATCGGGCGGTATGTGGAGGTGGAGGTCGCCCTGGCCCGGGCCGAGGCACGCTGTGGCGTGATCCCGTTAGAGGCGGCGGAGGCGATCGCGGCGAAGGCCGACCCGGCGGCGCTCGACATGGACGCGCTGCGGCAGGAGACGGACAATGTCGGATACCCGATCCTGCCCCTGGTGCACCAACTGGCGGCGCAATGCGGCGAGGCCGGGCGGTGGCTGCATTGGGGCGCCACCACGCAGGACATCATGGACACCGCGGTGGTGCTGCAGATCCGCGACGCGCTGGCGCTGGTAGAGGCGGACATCGCGGCGCTGCGCACGATCCTTGCGGACCTGGCCCTGCGGCACCGGGATACGCCGATGGCCGGGCGCACCCACCTGCAGCACGCCCTGCCGATCACCTTCGGCTACAAGGTCGCGATCTGGCTTTCGATGATCGACCGCCATGCGGAGCGGTTGCAGCAAATCAAGCCGCGCGTGCTGGTGGGCCAATTCGCCGGGGCGGCGGGCACGCTCGCGTCCCTGGGCGATCGCGGGCTGGAGGTGCAGCGGGCCTTGATGGAGGAGCTGGGGCTGGCGACCCCGGCCGCGACCTGGCACGTGGCGCGGGACGGGTTCGGCGAGGCGGTCAACCTGCTGGCGCTGATCACCGCATCGCTGGGCAAGGTCGCCTACGACATCATGCTGCTGTCCTCGACCGAGTTCGGCGAGGTGCAGGAGCCGTTCGTACCCGGGCGCGGCGCGTCCAGCACGATGCCGCAGAAGCGCAACGCGATCTCGTCGGAGCTGATGCTGGCCTGCTCCAAGGCGGTGCAGCGCCATGCCGGGCTGATGATGGACGCGATGGTGCAGGACCTGGAGCGGGCCACGGGGCCGTGGCATGCGGAGTGGCTGGCGATCCCCGACAGCTTCATGCTGACCGCGGCGGCGCTGCACCAGGCCAAGTTCGCGCTCGGCGGACTGGTGGTGGATGCCGGCCGGATGGCGGCGAACCTGGGCATGAGCCGCGGGCTGATCGTGGCGGAGGCCGTCATGATGGGACTGGCGCCGCATACCGGACGGCAGGACGCGCACGACCTGGTCTACGCCGCCTGCCGCGTGGCCAACGACACCGGGTGCAGCCTGGCCGAGGCACTTCTCCAGCAGCCCGGCATTACCGCGCACCTCGATCCCCCGACTATCGCGCGATTGACCGACCCGGCCAACTACCTGGGTGCCGCACCCGCCATGGTGGACCGCGTGCTGGCCTCCGCCGCGCGTGCGGAGCCCGGGCGATGACCGCCGTCGTGGCCAGCGTGCGCAAGCGGCCGGCCTGGCGAGGGCTGGGCGCGCAGATCCTGCTGGGTATGGTGCTGGGCGTCGCGCTCGGGCTGCTGGCGCCGTCCGTGGCGCTCCAGTGCAAGATCCTGGGTGACATCTTCCTGCGGCTGATCCGCACCGCGATCGCGCCGCTGGTGTTCCTGAGCGTCGCGGCGGGGATCGTGTCGGCGGGCGACTTCCGCCGGGTCGGCAAGCTCGGCTTGGTGGCGCTGGTGTATTTCGAGGTGGTGTCCACCGTGGCGCTGGCGTTGGGGCTGGTCGCCGGGCACCTGCTGGGGGTGGGACAGGGCACGACCCTGCCGCCGCCGGTGGCGAGCCCGGCGGTCGGGCGGGGCGCGCTGCCCAACGCGGCGGACTTCATCCTCAACATCTTCCCGGACAACTTCATCGGCGCCTTCACTCGCGGCGAACTGCTGCAGGTGCTGGTCGTCGCGCTGATCTTCGGCGCCGCCATCCTGCGCCTCTCGCGGGCCCGGCGGGCGCCGGTGGAGCGCGGCCTGAGCGTCGCGTCGGACGCGCTGTTCGAGTTCATCCACATCATCATGGCGCTGGCGCCGATCGGCACGTTCGGAGCGATCGCCTTCGCGGTGGCGGCGAGCGGGACGGCGGTCCTGCTGTCCCTCGCCTACCTGGTGGTGTCGTTCTACGCCGTTGTCATCATGTTCATCGTGGTCGTGCTAGGGCTGGTCTGCGCCGCGGCCGGGCTGAACATCTTCCGGCTGCTGTCGTTCATCCGCGAGGAGATCTACCTGGTGCTGGGCACCGCCTCGTCCGAGAGCGCGCTGCCCCGGCTGCTGGAACGGCTGCCGCTGCTCGGCTGCTCCCGCCAGGCCGTGGGATTGGTGCTGCCGACGGGGTACGCGTTCAACCTGGACGGCACGGCGATCTTCATGACGATGAGTACCGTCTTCCTCGCCAACGCCTACCACGTGCCGCTGACCTGGGGACAGGAGCTCGGGATCGTCGCGGTCATGCTGCTGACCTCGAAAGGGGCAGCGACAGTCTCCGGCGGTAGCTTCGTGGTGTTCGCCGCCACCATCACCACGACGGGCGTGCTCCCGATAGAGGGATTGCCGATCCTGTTCGGGGTGTACCGCTTCCTATCCATCGCGGTCGCCACCACCAACGTGATCGGCAACAGCATCGCCGCCGTGGTCACCGCGAAGCTGTGCGGCGAGTTCAACCCAGCGGAGGCATTCGATGCAGACCCGGCAGGAACATGACGCGTTCGGCCCGGTCGAGATCGAGGCCGGCCGCTACTACGGCGCGCAGACCCGCCGCGCGCTGGACGTATTCGGCAGCGGCGGCACCGAGCGTCTGCCGCCCCGCCTGATCCACGCCGCCGGTCTGCAGAAAGTCGCCGCCGTTAGGGCTAACCTTGCCGTGGGCGCGGTCGAACCGGCGCTGGCCGCCCCCATCGAGCAAGCTGCCCGAGAGGTTTGGGAAGGTCGCTTCGACGATCATTTCCCACTGTCCGTGTGGCAGACCGGTTCCGGCACGCAGACCAACATGAATGCGAACGAGGTGATCGCCAACCGGGCTAATGAGCTGCTGGGGCAACCACTGGGCACGCGGGCGCCGGTGCATCCGAACGACCACGTCAACCGATCGCAATCCTCCAATGATAGCTTCCCGACCATGATGCACATCGCGGCCTTGCAGGAAGTAGCGGATCGTCTGCGGCCAGCGCTCACGACACTGCGGGACAGCTTGGCGCGGAAGGCAGGGGAGTTCGCCGGGGCTATTAAGATTGGTCGCACCCACATGATGGACGCGGTGCCGATGACGGTCGGCCAGGGCTTCGACACCTTCGCCCGGCAGATCGGGGCGACGATCGAGCGGATCGATGCGGCGATCCCCCGCCTGGGCATCGTGCCGCAAGGGGGCACGGCGATCGGCACCGGCCTGAACGCGCCGCCGGGTTTCGACGCGGCATTCTGCACTGAGCTGAGCGGGCTGACCGGGCTGCCCTACGCCCCGGCCCCCAGCAAGTTCGAGGCGATGGCCGCACATGATGAGCTGGTGGCGCTGTCGGGCCTGCTGAACGTGTTGGCGGTATCGTTGATCAAGATCGCCAACGACCTGCGCCTGCTCGGCTCCGGCCCGCGCTGCGGCCTGGGTGAGCTGATCCTGCCGCCGGACGGCCTCACCTCCTCCATCATGCCAGGCAAGACCAACCCGACCGTGGCCGAGATCGTGCTGCAAGCCGCGTTCCAGGTGGTCGGCAACCATGCCACGATCACCATGGCCGGTGCGTCCGGCAGCTTTGAGCTGAACGTCGCCAAGCCCGTGATCGCTTACAACCTGCTGCAATCGATCAGATTGATGGCCGATACATCCGAAAGGTTCGCCCTGCGGATGGTCGACGGCATTGCGGTCAACGCCGCGCAACTCGCGAAGAACGTCGCAAGCGCCATCCTACCCGCCACGGCGCTGAACCCAGTGCTCGGGTATGACGCCGTCGCACGCATCACCAAACGAGCGCTGGAGCAGGACACTACGCCACGGGAGGCAGCGATCGAATTGGGATTGCTGACCGGGGAAGAGTACGATCGGCATGTCGATCCAGCCATCCTGACGTTGCAGATCGCCACCTAGCAGCAACTGCTGAGCGGAACCGCCCTTATATGCAAGATGAGCTTGTGATTGGCTCGGGATCGCGAAAGCCGCGGGCCTGGGACGGAGGAATGCGGTTCGGCCTGTTTTGGCCCAAAGCCAAGACAATGCTCCCTTCGGCCAAGATTGCCTCGCTGAACCCGGACGTCCTGGATCTGGAGAACCACTTGAGCCTCGCGCGGGCCTGTGAGTCGGTTGGCCTGGATTTCACGCTAATCGGCGATGGCTATGCCCCGAGTTCCGAGGAGGGCAGCAGCTTCGGCTTCCAGGATCCCTCGCTGCACGCGATCGTCCTGTCGGCACCGTTGATCCAGGCGACGAAGCACCTCGGGATCATCACGACGCTCCACACGCCGTTCTTCCATCCCGTGCAGATCGCCCGGTTTGGCTCGCACTTCGATTGGCTGAGCGGCGGGCGCTGGGGCTGGAATATCGTCAACGGCTACCGGGACTACGAGGCAAGCCTGTTCGGCTTCGACAAGCTCCCCGACAGCAGCACGCAGTATGATGCTGCCGAAGATGCGGTGCAGATCATCGAAAGCGTCTGGAGCAATGGTGGCCGGGTCGACTATGATGGGCAGCATTACCGATCTCACGGCCAGATGCGCGGCCCCTTCCCGTCAGACCGTCCCGTCTTCGTCTGCGCTGCCGCGTCCGACCGGGGGCGGGCATTCACGGCGAAGCATTGCGAATATCTGTTCGCATCCCCGCCATCGCTATCGGACTTGCCAGCCGTCTACGCCTCCCTCGGGCAGCACGCTGCCGCGGCAGGCCGGTCCAAGCCGCCCGAAGTGCTGGTGGTGGCGGATCTGCTCGTCCGCAATACGCCGGGTGAGGCGGTCAGCCTCATGAAAGACTTGATGGGCAGCATTCAGGGCGAGGCCGGGAAGCTTTGGGCCGCCCAGATGGCACTCCTCAG
>JAABUL010004452.1_pt1 | contig 18760 bp, 32 predicted proteins | sample 5559151 | NCBI WGS metagenome assembly JAABUL01 (sample SAMN10711876, study PRJNA513368) | rock metagenome | isolation source: Antarctica rocks | place: Antarctica: Victoria Land, Pudding Butte sud | reverse complement strand
GGTGCCTGCACCGTCGGCATTTGAAATAGTTATAAACAATAAATAAATTAGTTGTTTTGAAGCCCACTGCCAAACGAATCACTGGACTGAAGAGCTTGCTGCAGCTCCGGGTGGTCTCCGAACTGAATGCCTGTGTCGAGACGATAACTCGTCTGAGTGCTCTGCAATAAGTGGCGCCGAGCAGAACAGATGCATGAGCAGGGAACATTCTGCGCTTCTCGCTGTGTCCACCTCAGTATGTCATTGCACGGGACGGGAAATGCAGGGAGCAAAAACCGCACGGGTGTGCAGCTGCTGGTGGTTGTGCAGCAGTTGGATGTCTCCCGGCTGCAGCACGAAATCCAGACGCAGCGCGTCCGACTGCAGGTCAATCAACTTGGGCATCTCAGTGAAGCGCGCACTTGCCGGCTGTCTGCAAACTTGAGCTGCACTGCCATGCTGATCAGCTGTCTTCCCGGGCTGCCTGCTGCCTGAATACAGTGTTTCAGACAGGGTACTTCAGGCCTGATTGCATGGTGCAGATCGTGTCAGCGAAGGATGTGGCGCCGCACCTTAGCCAGCGCATTGAAGTAGCGCACAGCCTCACGCTGCTTGTCGGTCAGGCGTGGCACCTCTGGGTGTCGCTGCGCCAGCTCTGCAGCATGCAATGCACAGGGCGGTCAGTTTTTCATGCAGTTGTACTCACAGTCAGAGTCCAGGCAGGCGAATGTGACAGTGGTCGGGCTTGGTGCAAGTGAGCACGGCGACCGCTCCGGCGCGGTCCGCATCGTTTTGAGACTGCACATTGGCTCCAAAGGGAAATCGGGTGGGGGAGGGCAATCACCGTAGTACGTCGCATTGTAGCTGGTGCTCAGGTAGCCCTGCGAGTGCACAGCATGGATGTTGTATTTGGCAAAATCGCATGCATGCGATGACGTCTCGATGACTCCCAGTGACCGGCTGCATGAGCGCAACGCGTTAAGACACGACAGGCTCAGCAGCAATGCTGCAATAGACGCATCAGGACGATCGCGATGGGATCAGCAAAGGAAAAGCGCACCTTGTGGTAGTTGAAGATGGGCAGGCGGAAGTATGGTTTCTTGCCCTCCGGGATCTCGCCCTTCCGGTCCACATACCTGCGAGTACACAAGATGGGGCTCGTCAATCAAATCTGTCAAATTGCAGCTTACGGGTCCGAATGCGATATGCTGCTGTCAGACGTCGTCAGACAGATTGCACGACCCAGCCGCTAAGCAGCTTCCTCCCTGCTGTTTGAGCTACAAATCAGGTGCAGCTGCATCAACCACGTCCTTCAGATACCATATTCGCAACCTTGAAGAAGAACCAAGTGAGGAGCTCAGCTGATGTCACTACACATATGCGCACTCAGCAGGGGCCAGCTAGAACCTCCACCAGGTCAAAGCACCCGATGCGCATTGCAGCATGAGAGTTGACGGCAACCCAGAATAACCACGACCACATGCTATCTGTCATTCTAAAAAGTAAAGAGAGAAAATTGAGTGGTGTAGGAGATTTTTAGGAGCGGACCAGGGGCCGGCGAGGGCCTCCACCAGGTCGGCGCGCCCGATGCGGATGAGCTCGTTGTGCACCGACACGCTGGACGACCAGCTGGACTCGCCGCCGGCCTTGGCAGTCTTCAGGCACAGAAGACCTGCACAAGTTGATGTAGTTTGTAATTGCATAGGCTAGAGCCTGTCACTTGACCTGCACGTGGCAGCATTTTGCGGCGTTGGCTCTGAGTGCGCGATGATCACTCAGGATATTATATCGCAGGGGAATGCAGCAGGGGAATGCAGCGTGCTGCAGCTTGGAATGACAGTCGTTCGGAGCATGGAATGCAGCGCACCGACGATGTCGGCGGCGTCGGTGTGCCAGGGCTGCGCGAGCGCGGTAGCGTACACGCGTGTGTCTGGGCGCTTTGGGTCGTGCCCGATGTCCTGCATGTTGAGATGTCAGATTCGGGTGTCGTCAGCACTGCGTCAGCACTGGAGAAGTCTCTGTGAGAGTCTGCACGAGACCGTAGCGTACTGGGCTGCGGCTATGCAGCGTAATGCACCTAGGCTCACTGACCCCGCCGCACAGTGTCGAGAACATAGCTGATGCCGCAAGGAGTCAAGAGAACCGCACCTTGACGTGGCCCACGATGTGCGCTTTGGCGTTCTGGCTGCAGACCTTGCCGGAGTCTCCCGCCCAGTACAGGCCGAAGCCCCAGTAGGCCAGCACCGACTCGCGCTGGCTGTAGCGCTCCACGGGGAGGCCGCGCAGCAGCGCAAAACCCCGCCCGAAGCGCACCTGCGCGCGCGCCACCAGCGAGGCGTGGGCACATGTTCACTGCGGATGTGTCATGATCCTGATTGGGAGCACCGCGCTGGCTGTAGCGCTCCACGGCGTGCCGCGCAGCAGCGAAGCCCCGCCCGAAGCGCACCTGTGCGGGCTTGATTAGCAATCTTTTAGTGTGCCACATGTGTTTTGCGTGTGTTTTGGCAAGTGCATCTGGCGGAAGTCTTTGGCTGGCAGTCATTGGGCAAGACGGCAGCAGCGAGGCGCACATATCCAACAATAACAGGCAACATTGCGGACGGCGGACCGGCAGATATCACGAGTGCAGGTGGTTTCCTGTCTTGGAACACACCTCGTCACGGAAGCCTGCCAGCTTAGGGCCCAGCGTCGGCAGCTGGAAGTCCTCCCTTGTCACATCCTGCAGATGCACAAGCGGGGACGCGTCTGCCGGCAAAGGCAATCTGCGTAGGCCGTGTATGCTGCGGGCATCGACTCGTCCATGCATGCTGGCGATCCCCTGAACAGGTGACAGGTGCGCATGAGAAAGACCCTCCCGTCCGCAGGCAAGTGTGCCGATGCGACGCCGGGGTGTAAACAAAAAGAGATTGTGCCGCTGCACGCACCTGGATCTCCTTGCCGGTGAGCGTGGCAGCGCGCACAGCGGCGTCCAGCTCTGCGATGTCCTCAGGGGGGAAGGTGTACACCAGGCGCTCCAGGTCCGGGAAGTCCTTGGCGGTCCACGCTGCGGGGTCGTCAATAATGGTCAGCGGCTCCACGCTGCCCTGCGGCCCTGAGTGCCTGCACCAGAAGTGGCATCGCCATGAGAACATGCGTGGTGCTCAGGCAAATCCACCAGATGTTCCTTGGCGGTCGACGCCGCGGGGTCGTCCATGATGGTCAGCGGCTCCACGCTGCCCTGCTGTCCCTAGTGCCTGCGGCGGCGTAAAAGCGATGATGGTGGCGCTGATTTGATTCCTCAAATTCGGGGCCACATTCTGAGGAGTTTTGACCGAGTCATGGAGTTGTGCAACAGTGCTGCTGCAGCTGGGCAGGCTGCTGCTCCATGCATGTCGTCCAGCCGCTGTGCACGAGTCAATTTGTGTCGCATGATGACCCGGCCTCATATTTCTTGTTCTTCAAATCGTGCATGCACCGGAAGCATGTATCGGCTTCCCGTTCGGGCGAGTGCCTGATGAGAACATGTTCACGGCTTGTCATCCCACCGACAGAACGGATCGAGGGCGCAGGGCGGCCGCTGCTGCTGCCTTGATATCAGATCGGCTGCAGTCACCTCATCTTAATAGGCGATTTCGAGTGGAAGTCCGGGTCGGCAACGTAGATAAAGCGACTCACCGAACGCCTGCAGGCTCGGCGTTTGTGCCGACGGCCTTTAGCGGCAGGTCGGGCGCCGCCGCGTAGTGCTGCTGGATCAGCGCCTGCGGACTGAGATCGCCCAGCACCGCCGTGTCGTAGGCAAGGCCCAGCGCCATGGCTGCGGCGGCTGTTATAAGCAGGATTTGGAAACCTGTTCAATGAAGGTGCAGTTTCGACTTCACGCTGCAGCTTGCAGCGGGGCGGGTACTGCAGGTTCGTAGCAACCAGTTGACATATACAGGTGCGCTGCGATCCTTCAGATCTTGCTAGAAGCACCCATGAGAATCTAAGGGCGGGCACAACGTGTTTCCAGCACGGGCACGTGTTTGCTTTCTCAGGTCTAAGGATGTTATATCCTGCTGGCGCACAACAGCACTCACTGACGTTCCTCACAAGGTTCTCTCGCAGATTCAGGCGTTCCAAGCATAGCAGCCGCGAAGAGCTGGGGACGAAAGCTCGGAGGGCGCACGTGTCGACCTCACAGGGCAAAATACCTCACCGCCCCATCCAGGTGCAGCCTCGCTTGCAGCACGCTGACCTCCTGGAAATGTGTTAATATGTAAGCGCTGCGGTGTTCAAGCCTGTACGTAGCCCCGGCGGCAGGAGCCTCTTCCGCCGCTGCCTGCGGGGTCCTTTTTCACACAACTTCTTCTGGTGGGTCGGCGGACGCACTCGGCGGGCACAGCCGCATCGCCGCTTCACTGATCAGATCACATTTTGAAGGCGTTTGTGTCTCTGCGAACCAGCTCAGCTGCGCGCGGTGATTGTCACAACTGTCTGACCTCTTCCGAGGCATGTCCGGTGCCGCCATCGGCACCCGGGCCAGACCAAGCTTCCCTGTGTTCGCAACGCCAGCGCTGATATCTCCTTCATCTACAGGACTCAATTTGATTGGTGACAGGCGCTGTCTGCCGGCGTCGGCAAATAGAGGCCTTTGATGAAAACGTGGCCGGAGCCCGTCAGTGCACTGCAAGCCTCCCACCGGCGGCTCATGACGAGCTCGGGAGATTCTGATCTTCTGTTTCAACGTCGGCAGGCGGCGCTCTGCTGAGCAGGGCGGCTCGACATGGCGACCAAGCACGACCAAGATGCTGAAGGCGGCCGCGGGGTGAGTCATCTGTGCTGCTACCGCATTGCTTCACTGTATCAGCCACGATCACAGGAGCTGCGGATCAGCAGCGGAAAATGTCTCTATCTGCTGGCAGCCCTCCAGAAATTTACGAATGATGACAGACGTCTGCCGTATGAACGCGTTTCGAGCCGCTAGTCGCTGCTGACGACCTCATCATCCCACTGCTGTGACGCAGGACGACCTGTACAAGGTGTCTCCCACCAGCACTGACACCGCCCTCGAGGAGGTCGGCGTCGACAACACGAGCTACGGTGATTTCGCAGTGTCTCAGATGCTGCACACCGCTTCCTACTGGAATGCATGGAAACTGTGCCGCTGCACGATCGTGTCCTCAGGACGATGGCGCTTATTGCGTAACTGCTCACGTCTCGTCCGAAGGTTTTCAAGCTCCAGGATTGATTGGTTTCTAAAGAATCGCTTCGACTTCCCGCCGCAGATCACCTGACGCCGTGGCAGGCGTTCTGGACGGTCGGCTGGGCCGGCCATGCAGGCTCCAAGGTGGACGCCTGGCTCACTTCCAGCGCCGCGCAGATCGGGCAGGTCATGCTGTCGCTGCCGCGTGCGGTGTACCTCACCTCCGCCGCCGCCGGCCTGCCGCTCATGATCGTAAGCCTTTTCCCTACCTTCTCGTCTTTCATGTCGTGTTGCTGTGCTGTGCGCACAAACCTCACGCCGGCATGCGGCTGCACGGTTTCAGCGTCAGCGTCAGTCTATGTGCCGCTGACTGCCGTCAAGTTCCGCAATTCACGTGCGATACAGTGTCTGCTGGAGACACAGTGTCTGCTGGACACACATTCTCAAACTGAGTACAAGCATCGACCCTTATGCTGCAGGCCTTTGGCGCCATCTCCACTTGGACCATCTTCCTCGCCAATTCGCTGTACGTGGAGGCCAAGCGCCGCAAGGTGCGCCTTGAACTCTTGTCTCGCTGTATTTTTTTCTTAGCATACATCTCATTGGCTCTAGAGCATACGGATACGTTTTCTCTTGCATCACTTCAATTCGGCAGAAGTGATGCCTGTGTTTGCGCAACTGTGATTTATGTTTGAAAATCAGACGCCCAGTGTCAGTATACCAATCCATTCTGCGCCGCAGCTGGCAGAGGGCAGCTGGTACGCACCGGGCACGAAACAGCGCCGCCAGGCCACTCAATACTTTGAGGTGGTAGGATACTTGACGAACAGGTGCTGAGAGGTTCTTGGCCTGCTTGCATGTCAATGCCGCCATTGGCTTTCATGTCAATGCCGCCATTGGCAGCCGTGAACATACAGGCGCAGGGCTGCGTCCCGGTCTTTGCAACATGCATGATCGGTGGTAAGCTCATTTTGATTTGGCAGCGCAACGTTAATCATCTGAATCTGAATCTGAATCTACCTATGCGCGCGCGTAGGTTCTTTGGCTACTGCACGCTCATCATCACAATCATCGGGTTGCTGTCCACCGGCATCGCCCAGATCATCGCCTGCAGGTGGGTGGCTCAATGTATACTCTTTGGCTGTGGCTGCCCCGTAGCAAGACATCTCCGTTAGTTTTTCAGGCTGTTTCTGCCCCATTTCCCGAGCCAGAAAAGACTCGGGCCAGTGAAGTGTAGTGCACATAGCGCCCGAGCACAAGCACCTGAGCTTCTGCTTGTCAAAAATGGATCAGTATCACCTTGAACGTGCTTGTGTCTCATCGAGTGCCGCCTGGCAGACTCGAAGCTGACACGCTGCTGTGCTGGTGCGACAGTGCGGACACCTACTACTTATCTGACAACCACAGCAAGAGGTGCGTGCTGACGACTCGCCCGGACTGTTGCCCATCGGTGGCATATCTGCGATACTTCATGTACTGCATTTCGGTTTCATGCAGGCGCGCAGCCCCGGAGCCGTAACACCGCACTTGATGTTGTTGTGAAGCGAAGCGCGTTGGACTGGCCTGATGCATGCTGCTCGAACTTTTGCATTGTGGCTGATGACATCTTCGACGAAGATTGTCGTTTCGTACAACAGGTTCTACTCGCTGATCTGGGGCGCCATCCTGTCGGGCGTGTTCGTCCTCATCCCCACCTTCAAGCACCTGCGCGTGCTGTGCATCGTGGGCCTCGTCGGTGAGGCGCCGCTGGTTTCTTTCTGCATTTCCCTTTGTCTCACTCACTTGGCATAATCTTCCATCTGTGACAGTACACGAGCATAGAATTGTGACAAAACACCAGCAGGAATGTTTCTTTGCCTTCATATATAGTGGTTTCTGTCGACTCCACAATGGTTCTGTCGAACGACATGTTGCATGCAGTCTGAAGTAGGTTGTACCCGACTGGCGCATGCCGGCCTGGCCGCATCGGAACCAACCTTGTCTGAGGGCGTGTCGGCGGGCTTCCATCACCCAGGCACCGCGTAAATCGCCATCTACATCTGGACAACAGCGGCGTGCAAGAAAAGCCACGGTATTGGACGCATGCCGTAAAACAGAGTTCTTTCTGATTGCAGGCACCGCGTACACTGCCATCTACACCTGGATCACAGCAGCCTCCCATGGCCTCGACAGCTCCAACTGGACTCAGGGCCCCACCAGCCTGAAGAGCTTCTTCCTCGGCCTCAACGTCATGCTGTCCGCGCTTGGCGGCCATGGTGAGCTTTCCTCTCAGCAGTTATTGCCACGAACGACCGCCGTCCACATATGAGGATGCTAGCAGCACCTCGCTGCTCAAAAAGTACGGTGCATTGATATTGGACTGAACCGAGCGCGGCATACTGACTCGTTGGTTGTGCTGCCGTGCAGGCATGAGCTTCGAGGTATGGACTCCACCAGCGCCACCTGCATTCCGATGATGTGCACCTTCGGCACCAGTGCTTGCTTCGTACGCCTCCTGCTAGCGCAGCAATGGCCCGCCCTCAGTGGGACTGACGCTGGTACCCTGCTGTGCAGATCATGGACTCGATGTGGAAGCCGTCCAAGGTGACATTATGCTGACGCCGCCAAGCTCAGAGCATCCGCAACGGAATGAGCTCTTGATCGTGTGCGCCAGTGCTGTCCTAGGCCTCTGGCATACCGACAGCACATGCTGAAACGAAATGAAATGTCTCGTATTATTTCTGCAGTACCCGAGGGTCTATCCCTGGTCGACACTCTTCACGGTGCGTTGAGGGCACCGCCTAAACCCTAAACCCCTCTCTGCACACGTCTGTTCCTGTGCAATCCTGCTCTCAACTACTGCACATCGTCGCCAACAAGCTGCTGACAGCACAATATCTCTGACATCACCAATGTTCCATGCCTTGCAGTACATTGTAACCGTGCCGCACTCCATCCTGGTGGTACTGGCGTACGGAGCTGCCAATGCGACAAAGGGTATGTCCTGCAGCTTGAAGCAATCGTTATGATACAGCTTATCTGGGGAATGGACTCCGCCAAGCTGGCATGTGGATAGCAGAGGGCTGCTCTGCACTGCGGTGATCTCATGCGGTGTTGTGACTCTGCAGACAACGTGTACGGCGTGCTACCCGACAACGGCTGGAGGTTTTTTTTTCCTTTTTTTTTGCTTTCTACATGTCGCCTAATGCAAAGCCTGCCGCAGGCATTCGGATGCATTCTGATTGGCGTCATCAATGAATCATTCTCTGAGTCCACAAGAGTTGACCTGAGTGCTGCCATTCAACGCAGGGACTCCTCCATCGTGCTGATGCTTATCCACCAGTGCGTGGCGTACGTCATCTACGTTGGCCCGGTGTTCTTCATGGTGCGCACCTGCAACGACTTTCTAGGAACTACCAATCTGTGCGGGATGGCCTGTGGCTGAACAGTCGTGCCACATTACCCATGCCTCCACAATACCAAATGCAAACTAAACTCTCTGCTCATATACACCTTTTCAAATACCAATGCAGATTGAGAAGTTGTTCAAGGTGCACGACAAAGCGTACCCGCTCCGCATCCTGGCCCGCCTGCCCGTCGGTGCGTTGCAATGCAATGACGAGCAGTGTAGCAGATGGCATGTGCCAATCACATTCTGTTATTTACGTACGTTGCACTTTGACCACCCTTGGTACTCGACCCGACATGTGTTTTACCCCTCCGACGTCTTTTCCTACTGTCCGCAGCCGCCCTCGTCTGGTTCTTTGGCATAGCCTTTCCATTTTACAGCGTACGTGGTTTTCATGTGTGCACGTGGCGATGCTTGAAGTGTGCAAGCGTTGCTGTGTACCGATAAGGACCCCTACATTGAGTGCTTCAGTGCATTTGCCATACTGAGGTTAGGTTGTAATCCACAGGTGATTAATGCCTTCATGGGGGCGTTCGCTGGCACCTTGACCGCCTTCGTGCTGCCGGCAGCTACTCACTTCTGGTGAGGATGCTGGCAAATTTTTCTCCAGAGGATATCTGACGAATAGACCAACCTTACAATGGTTTCGGTGCCCAAAAGTTGTACAAGTTTGCGAGCATCCCTACTGATTTGTATACTACGATCTGCAGGGTCTACCGCAAGGCTGACTCCCGGCGACAGGCCTTGAAGCAGCCGCCCAGGTCCGTTGCCTGCGTCCTGTTGTTCATCGCCACAGCGCAGGCAAAAAATATATACATCTGGACATTCTTAGCGACACAGCCCCTCCTCTTGACGTGATTGTCCACGTGCGTGCAGGTTCATCTTCCGCAGCTGGACCATTGTGCAGAACGTCAACGTGCTGATCGTCGTCGTCTTTGCCACCATTGGTGAGCCGTCGTTGTCTGCCTGAGGATCAGCTCCCATGTGGGTACCTGTTTTCTGCCAGCTGGTAGTCGCAGCGTGTGTAAATTCCCAACAATTGCCCGAAAGATCCCTTTCTTGGCGTGACGCCCATCCGCCAAATCACAGGTCTCGGGTTCGGCATGTGGAGTGCAATCTCAAACTTTATCGACAAAGTCCACACGCTGGGCGTGTTTGCCAAGGTGTGTCATCAGATTTTCGCCTACTGTCGAACCAACGCATAATCCTTAAAGCTTTCCGCACACGCATTACCCCAAGCCCTGCCAGCCGTCTCATTCCGCATATTGCACACTCTTTCAGTCCGTGCGATTCCTGAAACTTCTTGATGTCCTGTAGTCACATGCTTTCGACGCGGTGCGATTCCTGACGTCTTCCTTGTTGTGCTGCAGTGCTACCAGTGCGCCGCACCCGTCGCCAAGGCTGCCATCAACGGCACTGCTCCGGCGGGTTGATGTCATGCACGCGATGATGATGGTTGATGGGGAAATGAAGTACTCCCATGCTGCAAGAGAGTTTTTCATGTCGATCTTATGCCATATTTGCGCTGCTGTATCTTTATAGGATGTCTGCGGGTATATGCACCTGCTGTTTGGGTAGCGTATGACTAGTCAACGGCGGTGGCTGAGCCAGACGGTGCATGATGCTGCTGACAAGCAGCAGCGCAAAACAGCAAGAACCGGACTCGAGTTCGATCACGCCAAGCGTTCGCTGCTGCCGCCCTGATTGTATTGTGAGCTTGTCTGCACCGCCGTGAAATTGAGGCTTCGTTCAGGATGTTGGAAGCATCACAACTGCCCTGCCACTGCCAGTCTGGCTCGGTTACAACTCGCCAACCATGAAAAAAGATTGCGCCATACGCAACGGGGTCTCATAAGCCACACAACACTGCAAGAGATAGATTGAGCTCAATATTGCGTTGCACTGAGACAACCATGCGTTTGCTATTGTGAATCCTGCGTGAGCTCGGGCCATTTTCGAAATCGCGACAGGGATCGCATTCTCTTCAAGGCCCATACGGGATAACGAACTTGATTCTAAAAGCTCAAGGCCCTGGTTCAAACGCCATGGGGGAGGATGGGCCGTCTGCGAGGTGTGCTGCATGGCATTTGTGCGCCACCATGCTTGAAGCATGTCTCAAAAAAACATGTACGTCGGCAGCAGTAAGAGATCGTGCACATCAGTCGCATCAGTTAGCATAGCGGCTTCCTCACCACGCAGAACCAACAAGGAGTCGGACCAACACCGCCGGCAGGCTTGGGACGCCGTCGGCTTTTCGCGGGTGAGTTCGTGCACATAACCGTGTGCTGGGGGCACGGCCAAGCTGTGACATAGCCCGCAGGAACCTGACGCCGTAGGTGCAGCGCTGCTGCTGGCTGGCAACGACGCAGGCATGACCACCTCCTGTCAGCCAAGCAAGACTGCACAATCTGCACGTAGCAACTCCCCCGATGGCATGCAGAACCATGAACATAGCAAACCACAGGTTCTGCACCCTGCAGGTTCTGCTTCAGCACCTGCGAATCTGAAGGCGGTGGTTTGGGCGCAGCTGCAAAGCTCTCCGCACACTTCAAAAACGTCGTGACATGACCAGTCTCACTGACTCATTCTGACAGGTACGTCAGCAGCACCTGGCGAATCTTGAGGCGCTGGCGCGGGAGCAGCTGCTGCGCGGCGACTGGGGCGGCCTGCCCGCCAGCCTCGCCGCGCTGCTGTCTGCGCAGGTGCGGCAATTGGCTGACAGTTGTATACGTTGCATCATAATACATTGCGAATACAGTGCCCGCATCGCGGCGACTGGGCCGGCCTGCCCGCCAGCCTCGCCGCGCTGCTGTCCGCGCAGGTGCGGCAATCTCTCTGCCGTGCCTTCCGATCTGCACGAGCCGTGCGCCGGCCGCCCTTGCAAGCATGCAAACAATGCGCTGATGCACATGACACAGTGCCCAGGTGGCCAAGTATGTCGCATGCATTCGCATACCTCGAGGGTGGAGATCCGAAAAGAACGAGCCCTGCTCGAGCTCTGCACTGCCACGTGCAGGACCCGCAGCTGAATGACAACGAGGCGGGCGTGCCGGGGCGGGCGGCGCGAAATGCGCTTGTGCTCGCGGCCGCGTGGGAGCTGCTGCCGCGCCGGCCACAGGTGCTTCCCTGAAAAATTCAGTCAAAACCTGTCCAGATTTGTATCTCCCTGAGGCCTGCGGAATCGGACGACAAGCAAGCAAGGCGCTCGTGCTCGCAGCCACGCGGGGAGCTGCTGCCGCGCCGTGCCCAGGTGCGATCCGATTCAATTCAGTCGAACGCTGCGTGCCCTGAGGCGAGGTTGCCGGTGAGCACGGCGCGCAACATGCTCGCGCCTGCGACCGCATGTGAGCTGCTGCCATGTCGACCTCAGGTGATGCAGAAGTGCTCGAATGGGCAAATGCCGTGCTGCACTGATGCCGGCTGACGAGCAGCACGCAGCTGGAGCCATCACTGTTTCACGCGGCAGGACAGCAGCTGTGGTAAACAAGGCAGAGGGGAAGACTAGGGCCGCGTCATGCATCACCTCTGCGGCAGTTTGTGCTCTGTGCAACAGGCCACAACTGGGCGGCCCTTAGGGTTTAGGGTTTGGTTTTGCTTGCACAGGGCGCGGCGGCGCTGCAGCAGCGACTGCGGTGGCTAGCGGCAGAGCAGGCGGCACAGCCGCGGCAGAGCACGCGAACCGCAGCGCAACCTCCTGATAGTTTTCACTGACATTGCTGCTTTCGTGCATCTGATCACAGGGCACGACAGCGCTGCAGCAGCGGCGGCAGCGGCGGCTGGCGGCGGAGCAGGCGGCGTCTGCCGAAGCGGTCTCCACATTATCGTCTCAAAGCCAACATGGCATTGGCGTCATGACACGCCGCTGTGCATGCGCTTACAGGGCGCGCCTGCACTGCGGCAGCAGGCTGCGGCGGCTTGTGGCGAAGCAGGTGGCGCCGTCGCGACGCACGCTGCAGAAGATCCGTATGCGTTGCAGGATGCTCATCGCATCGAAGTCAAGGGTGTTCTAGACGCTAAAACCCTTGTGAGCACCTGCGCACAGGGCGCGACAGCGCAGCAGCAGCAGCGGCTGCGGCGGCTGGCGGCAGAGCAGGCAACATCCGCTGCTGCCCGTGAGCCACAGCGCCTGGAGGTCGCCTGCCTTGCGGCGCTGCAGGTGTGGCGGCATACAACTTCAAGTTTCAAATTTCAAATTTCAAATTTCAAATTTCAAGCCTTGTTTGAATGAGCCTTCCTGGCAACTCGGCGAGCCGCAGCACCCGGAATTTGCCTGCCTTGCCGCGCCGCAGATAAGATAGCGGAGATCCTCAAACCCTGGAAGCTCACATGTGCTTGATGCACGGCCTCCTGTCACGGCGGCTTGACACGCGCGCGGCTGAGGTCGCCTGCCGGTGCCGGGCTGCTGCTGTGACTGCATACAGAAGGACATTTCAGGTCCGATCTAGCGTACCAAGACAGGTACGCTGGCTTCAAACATGCATGGGATGCAAACTCCAGGATGCAGCTGCTCAAATTTGGCGCGACTCTCAACCACAACCTGCCCAGGTGAGTGTACCTGCCAAGCCAAGTCGACCCGCACGCCTATGAGAGACAGTGTGATCCGATGACCCGACAGGTTGCGGGGAGATGTGGCAGAGCGCTGGGACCGAACGCCTGTCAAAGCTGTTTGCGTGTTCACCCGCGTCGGCTGCCTGTCCTGTCCACACCGCAGATCGCCTGGTTTTGCATCGCCTGCCCTGCATGACTCATCACGGCAGCAGCAGGAGCCCCAGCCAGTGCTCACGATGAATGACGCCATGCAGCGCCTCGCAAAACCCCAGTCCGGAATGGTCAAGAACTCCGTAGCATTCGCTCTGTCCAACACGAATAAATCCCTTGTTTGCAGGGGGATGCCGACCGGGCGTACGACCTGCTGTCCGCGGCGCCGACAGCGCAGCACGAGCGGCCAGACCGCTACACGCGCGCGCTGCTCGCTGGCCAGCTCAAGCACGCCTCATGGGCTCAGGCGAGTCAGCCTAAGCCCAAATCAAATATGTCGACTTTTTTTCCAGCCTAAAAAAAGCCTGCCTATTTTAGGGTTTAGGGTAGAATAAGAGGTTTAGGGTGGAAGAGAGGTTTAGGGTAGAAGAGAGGCAAGAGAGGTTTAGGGCAGAAGAGAGGCTTAGGGTAGAATAAGCTGAAATTTGTTCTGTTCTGCCTGGTGTCCTGCCTCCTGCGGCCAGCCACTCAGAAATGAACTCATTCAGCGTGCCAAAAAGAGCGGCCGGACTCCTACTCGCGCTGTGCTTCCCGCCCAGCTGGAGCATGCCGTGTTGGCCCAGGTCAGCCAGCTGGCCCAGTCTCGAGATCTGCAGAATTCGAGCCTCAAGAAAATAGAGATCGGCTTCCAGCCGGCAGGTTCTTGCGTGTGGGAACGCAAGCACTGCTGCACTGACATCACTGAACATGGCGCACCTGACCTGCTGCAGGGCGTCGAGCGCGCGTCGCTGCAGCTGCACGGCTCGCCGACGCCGCCAGGGGGGCTGTACGCGCATGACGAGGAGCTGTGGCGGTCGCTGGACGGCCGCACGCTCGCGGCGGGCGCCGCGGCGGAAAAGCACCTGCAGGTGCGGTAGTTCAGACTGGTTCTGTCACCAGATCAATCGTTTGCTTTTGCACAACCGCGAGCCGTGGCGGTCGCTGGACGCCCGCATGCTCGCGGTGGCCGCCACGGCGGACAGGCACCTGCAAGGAAGCTTTGCATTCTTTACTTTCTCTTTCGTCTCTGGTCATGGCGCGGGTCGACCGTGGATGACCGTGGTTGTGAAGCACATCGCCTAGTGCGTGTCATCGCCAGCAGTGCCATAGCCAGCAGTGCCAAAGCCTCACAACACGACATCGGCACTCGTCAGACTATCAACACCCGGTGAGGGACTTGGCTTGCGACTCCAGTTTGGTGCCATCGCTGTTCCCGAGCCCACGTCTGGCCAACTCTGGCGTGCTGTGCTTTGCCTCAGACTTCTTGGCTGCCACTGGAGTGCCCCGCGTGCTGTGGCAGCAGGCTGATGGAGCTGATGCTCAGAGCGCGAGCATGGTGACACGGGCACTGCAAGTCGGCGATTGCTCAAGACTGCAGGTGGCAGCATGGCCTGGCACGGTGCTGCTTACACATTGCAGCAAGGCGCAGCCCGTCGATGTGAACTGCATGAGCTCTGCCTGGATGGTTGGCACAGCCTGCTGGCTCTAGCGCAGCAGGCTCTGCACACCTTCCTCTTGTCACCCGCAGCCATGTTGCAGAAGGCAGTGGAACTGGACAGCTCTGCCAGGCGCGCCGCTGCCGGCGCGCCGCTGTCCCGCATCGCGTTTTGAAACCGAGAGACACAAACGCACAGCCCTGCTGCACTTTCCCAGGCCTTTCCTGCCGAATCTCACACAGGAAGCCGTGAACCTGCGGCCGGGAGCTCCGCTGCCGACGTGGCTGCTGTTCCAGCTGCTGGCGGCGAGCGGCCGCGCCGCCGACGCCTCCGCCCTTGCCGCCTCCGCCGCCGCTGCGGCGCCGCACGACACGGACATGCAGGCGTTGCTGGCGCTGGCGCGGGCAGCTGAGACTGGCCTTCCGGCAGACGCGCATGGAGAGCAGGTGAGCTTCGACTGAGCCAAGGCCTCAGCCTTGGCCTTGCCAATCTAATCTATCTAGATAAGATCTACTGAGCAGGGTGAGCATAGGTCCTGGCGGGCCCTCGCGACGCTGACACAGGCTGCCGAAATCGTCCGGGGACGGAAACCACAGCGACGGCTGACGGATGAGGGCATGCAGGTGTTTTTATCACCAGCTGTGGTGCGCAGCCTGCAGCATGATGATGCAGCATCTTCGCGGCATCTGCCTGCCGCAAGAAGCTGGTGCTGTGGCATGCGCTTGCACCAGCCGGCCCAATTGTGCTTGTTGTCAGCGTGAGCGCCTCGGTGTGCTCATGAACCTCTTCATGGCCTCTCCTGCAGGCGCCGTTGCAGCAGCAGTCCCAGCCGCGAGACGGCGACGGCGCCACAGCGGCAGGCCTCGCCGGGCAGCTGGCGGGCTGCGTTGCTGTGGTGCGATGCGACCCTTCCTCTGGCGACGCGCTGAACGCGCTGCGTCGGACCTACGAGGCGGCGCAGCCGGGCGATGGCGACTGCCACGCCGCTGCAGCAGAAGGTGTGGGTCTTTTGCTTTAATCTGAGAACGGATCGTTCGTGAGACAATGGGGACCGAAGGAGCATGGCAGAGGCACTGCCTGCAGAGGCCGGGATTGCAGCTTTGTGCACATCCGCAGGCAATGTCCTGCGGCCATGTTATCCGCTCGGCAGCAAAGCGCGCTCAGCGAGAACGTGGTCGACTCGAACGGCTCCAAAACACAGGGTCAAACGCTTTGCCGCCGCAGGCGCGGCGCTGTTTCTGGACATGCGACTGCCGGGCTCGCCGACGGCGCCGTCCTCAGAGTCCCTCGAGGGCGACGTCGCAGCAGCCTGGGCGCTACTCGCGCGTGCGCTGGCCGCGGACGCGTTCCGGCTTCACGATGACGCAGGCGAGGCACCACCAGCAGCAGTGTCATTTGCGCTTGCAGATGCAGGCGTGCAGCGTGGTCAGGCCTCCGCGTCCATGGCTAGGCTGCTTTGCTCGCAAACCTGTGTTCAGGTGCTTGTAGCATTGGGCAGATTCGACCATCAGCTGCCCCGGCCTGCTGACCTGGCGTGAATTGCAGGAGGCCAGCTGTCATCACCATGCCCACCAACCCCCACTGCTGCATGTGCAGATGATGGCCGCCATCCGCAGGCGGAATCTGCGGTGTCGGCGACCGTCGAGGCGCGCCGCTGGTGGTGGCCTAAACCCTTCTTCGACGACACCACTGTGGATACCGCCGCCCGAGCCGCCGCTGCAAACACCGCAGCGGCTGCAGATGCTGCCGGGAACGTCGAAGCAGCGGCGCGACCCCCGCTGCGCCAGCTGGCAGACCAGGCCAGGACGGCGGCATTTGTGGAGGGACCTGGCAGCCGCTTTGCGGCGCGTTCGGCGCAGCTGTGCCGCCAGACGCCTGGCTGCGGCCACCTGGCAGACGAGGCGCGTGCAACATGATCTAGGGTTTAGGGTTTTCTGCCTCTGGCAATCATCACAGTCAGAAACTGAGTTCCTGTGGGGCGACGCCATTCGGCGACACAGTCGACCAGGACGATGCCTACACGTCGCAGCTCAGGCACTACACGGGGGAGGTGCGGTTTAGGGTTTTAAAACCCTAAACCCTAAAACCTTTGTGCCATGATGCCAACAGGGCTCGTGTGAGCGCGCGGCACACCCTGGCGACTCATCGTGGATCTGCTGTTGCGTGCAGATTTACGAGGCGGTTGCTCTCGCCGCGGCAGCCCAGGGCCGGCAGCACGCGCCCGCGACGGGCGGGCAGCTGGAAGGCGAGGATGCTGGCCCGCCAGCTGCCGCGGCCGCGCCGCCGACAGCACAGCCGCCGGCGCCGCAGCAGCGCCCTGGCAGGTGCGCCGCCGCCGCCGCCCTGCTTGCACACGGGAAACGCTGCCGGACTATGGATGTACGGGCATCATCGGCCAGCGTTCCTGTGTCATGTTGAGGTCACACGCCTCGACCTGCTGAAATTTCAATGTTGCCGCTGTTCGCCGCGCTGTGGCATGGCACTGGGACCGCTGCAGGCGAAAAAGCATGCTGTTGTCCTCTGGGCTGTCCGTGCAGATCTCGCAAGCGCTCAACAGGGCTTCCAGTTTTTGAGATGCGCCGCTGCGCGTCACACGTCAGCGCAGGCAGAGGTTCGCAGCACAGGGTGCCCGGCAGACAGTCCCGAGACACAGTTTCACACCCTGGCTCCACTCCTGCCGCGTTGCATCACTGCAGGCAGGCCACGCCGTGCGCCGTCGCCTGCACGGCGGCCTGGCCCTACCTGTTTAGGGTTTAGGGTTTTAGCAGGAAAAAGTTTCAGTACCTTCGTCGCGACGAACACAGGCCGGCCAAGGGAGGCAAGGGGCCGCAGCCGCTGCAGGGGAGCTGGTGGTCGGCGTTCCCGCAGGTCCGGCGCGCCGCCGCCGGCTGAGGGCGGCGGCTGCATGCGGGCCGGCGGCACGCTGCTGAGGGCTGCGATGTGCCTGGTGAACAGCCAGCGGCTGGCTGCGACTGGCAGCTGGCTGGCTGGCTGAGGTAACCCTAAACCCTAAACCCTATGTGGCTGCTCAACTCCACACTGTGGTTCATGGTGGTACCCGGGTTCCCTGTCCCGAGTGCTGAGGTAAGATAGAGTAAGATAGGGTAGATAAGATCCCGGAGTTGTTGATGGCAGTATCATATGTGTGGCCATGGAACGTGTGCTATGTGCCTGACGCATGAAACCTGACCAATCGTTGCGATGCGCAGGACACAAGCAGCTGGAGTCAGGGTGGAGAAGTCTTATTGAAGACAGGACCGAGGGCAGGACCCTGGTGTGTGGCGCTTACATAATTTCAACAAAGGTTTCTGTGAATGGAGCGGGCACTAGGAAGGTAGATTCACTGTGCTTCGATTTCGTACCAGACCGTCTAGCAAACCAAAGCAAACCACAGAGCGCTGTGTCTTGCGCATACCGGTATATGTAGTCGCCATCAGACTGCAGCGCTGGGGCTCTTGCACCGACTGCAGGCAAACGTATGCAGCTGCCAGCTGCGTTGCCAGGTTGCAATGCGAAGCAAATTTTGCATCCCAGATCCCAGATGCCAGCGAGCACCCGTTCGAGGCACATATCACCGCCAGCACTTGCAACCGACGGGCCCCTCCAAGCTGGCTGCCGCCGCACGCCGACGCTCGTCACACTGTCGTCGCGCCTCTGCCCCCAGCATTCCGCCGTGCTTTCAGGCGCCGCGGACCGCCGAGGCGCGGCGTTCCGCAGAGGCGGCAGGCGACTGTCCCCGCCCACCAGGGGCGGTTCCAGCCGAGCTTGCCTGATCAGCGGCCACCTCCCTCCTGCCTGCCTGCCTGCGGCCCGCCCACCATATGCCGCCGCGCAACAAGAGCGCGCCGCTGCCGGACAGAGCTGACCCCTCGCTGGCAGGGCCATGTCGGCCGAGGCCGCCACTTGACAGAACGGGTGTTCAGGCGCCGGCTGATCCCCCGCAGCAGCAGCGGTGCGCACACCATGCCGTGCCGCCTGGCTGCACAATCCACCGCTCGCTCCGCTGCTGTGACCGGTCGCCCGCCGGCAGGCACGCGCACGCGAGCTGTGCGAGCTGTG